>Ga0307378_10001973_pt1 | contig 32315 bp, 23 predicted proteins | sample UN1MG_FD_202238 | JGI IMG/M metagenome (GOLD analysis project Ga0307378, IMG submission 202238) | Soil microbial communities from Risofladan, Vaasa, Finland - UN-1 | ecosystem: Environmental > Terrestrial > Soil > Coastal area > Acid sulfate soil | place: Finland: Risofladan, Vaasa | collected... | reverse complement strand
GAAGCGTTGTTCCAGTTCCAAGAGTGTGCGGGGATAATCTTCGGTCACAATCCCACACACTACAGGTTGTAGCAGGTTGAGTCAAGTCAATACCCATATACGGCGATGAGTCTCTCCAGACGACTGCTGCTGGCCGCTGGAATCGGCCTGCTCGGCTTCGTGTCGCACGCCTCCGCCGCCGCGCCGCGGCCGAACGTGGTGCTCATCCTCTGCGACGATCTCGGCTTTTCGGACCTGGGATGCTACGGCGGCGAGATCCGCACGCCGAATCTCGATCGGCTCGCCGCCGAGGGGATGCGGTTCTCGCAGTTCTACAACTGCGCCGTCTGCGTGACGACCCGGGCGGCGCTGACCACCGGGCTCTATCCGCGCCAGGGCAAAAAGGGGGGCCTGCTGCGACCGAACATGGTCACGCTGGGGGAGGTGATGCGGCAAGCCGGGTACGCCACCTCGCTGACCGGCAAATGGCACCTGGGCGCCGGCGCGCCGCGGCGGCCCATCGATCGCGGGTTCGACGAGTACTACGGGCTGTTGAGCGGATGCTGCAACTTCTTCAACCCGGCGAAGCAGGACCCGGTCTTCTACAACGGCGGCCTCTTTCGCCCGTTCGCGCACAACGATCGGCCGATCAAGGAGTTCCCGCCCGGCTACTACACCACCGACGCCTTCACCGACCACGCCATCGAGACGATCGAGCGTTTCGTGAAGGCCGGGCGGCCGTTCTTCGTCCATCTCTGCTACACGGCCCCGCACTTCCCGCTGCAAGCGCCCGAGGAGGACATTGCCCGCTACCGCGGCAAATACGCCGAGGGCTACTTCACCCTGCGCGAGCGGCGGCACAAGCGACAGATCGAGCTGGGGCTTCTGGACCCGAAATGGAAGCTGTCGCCCGTCGATCACAAGACGGGATCGTTTCAGTACGACTACGAGGTGACGCCGTGGGAGGACGTGGCGGACCGGGCGCGGGAAGAGCGCCGCATGGAGGTCTGCGCCGCGATGGTCGACCGGATGGATCGGGGGGTCGGGCGGTTGCTCGACGCGTTGGACCGGGCCGGCGTGGCCGACGACACGGTCGTCTTCTTCCTCTCCGACAACGGCGGCTGCGCCAGTTGGCCGCGCGATGAGGCGGGGTTCGAGGAGTACAATCGCGGCATTCCGGTGGGCGACCCGCGGGGCTACGAGTTCGTCGGCCGCGCCTGGGGCTGGGCCCAGAACGCCCCGTTCCGCCGCCACAAGGTGTGGACCTACGAAGGGGGCATCGCCACCCCGCTCATCGTGCGCTGGCCCGGCGTCGTCGGGCGCGGCGCGATCACGCACCAGGTGGGACACGTGATCGACTTCATGCCGACGCTCATCGAGCTGGCCGGGGGGTCTTATCCGGAGACCTCCGGCGGCGAAGCAATCCCGCCCGCCGAAGGCAAGAGCCTCGTGCCGATCCTGCGGGGCCAGAAGCGCCCGCCGCACGAGACGCTCTGCTGGGCGCTTTATGGAAACCGCGCCGTCCGGCAGGGCGATTGGAAGCTCGTCTGGGGCGCAAGCGACCGGCGCTGGGAGCTTTACGACATGGCCGCCGATCGCACGGAAACCAACGATCGGGCGGCCGAGCATCCCGAGCGCGTGAAGGCGATGGCCGCGGAATGGGAGCGCTGGGCAAGGAAGTGTGAAGTCGACTGATCGGCCGAAGCGCCCCTTTTGCGCGGGGCCATGCTCCCGCTGCCGGCATTCTCGGAGGATGCCCCCCTACGGGACCCGACCGATAAGGTATGGTATCAAGAGCGGGCCGGAAGCGGGTGCGGGGCTGGCGGCGGGGGCAACGGGCGGGCCGCCGGGAAATGGGGATCTCGCCGGAAGCAGACGGGCGCGCAGAGCAGAATTGGGAGGGGGAGACGGGTCATGTTCCTGCTGCCGCTGGGCGACGACGTCGACCATCGCGATTTTCCGCTCGTCGGGGTTTTGCTCACCGTAGCGAACGTGACGATTTTCCTGTACATGCTCCGCCTCCTCTTCGGCACCGCCGACCTCGCCGTGCTCGAAGCGTTCTGCCTCGACTGGGGACTGGTCCCCGCCAAGCTCGCCCGGGGAAACGTCCTCGGTCTGCTCACCCACATGTTCCTCCACGGCGGCATCTGTCACCTCCTGGGCAACATGCTCTGCCTGTGGGCCTTCGTCCACACGCTCGAGGCCGGCTTGGGCACCGTCCGGCTGCTGGCGTTGTACCTCGCCTGGGGAATCGCGGGCGGGCTGGTGCACGCCGCGGTCGCGTGGGGCAGCGACGTGCCGATGATCGGGGCCAGTGGGGCGATCGCCGGCATGATGGGGGCCTACTGGATCGCGTTCGGGCCGCTCACCAAGATCCGCTCGCTCGTCTTCGTGCTCTGGTACCCGTTGCGCATCGACGTCCCCGCCGGCGGCTTCATGGCCATCTGGGTCCTGATGCAGATGTTGGGGGCGGCCGAATCGGTGGACGGCACCGTGGGGGTCGCCTGGTTCGCCCACCTGGGCGGATTCCTGGCCGGGAGCCTGACCATGGTCTTTCTCAAGAAGCACGCCAAGACCCTCGTCGTCACCCGGCACGGCGACCTGGAGTTCGTGTCCTCCCAAGACGCCTCCGAGATTCCCGAGGAGGAGCCGGTCCCCGAGCTCGAGGCCACGCCGACCGCCTGCCCCCACTGCGGCACGTCGCTGGGCGAAGAGCACCAGCTCGCGGCCAACCTGCTCCGGTGCCCCAATCCCGACTGCGAGCGGTGCATCTACCTCGAAGAGACGGCCGCGGCGCCCTAGCCTCCCGGCAGGTCTCGTCGGACCCGCTCGTAGTGACCGCGTTTCACGGTATTCCCCCCGGGGTGCCACGGTACGTGCGATCACGGTATCTGAAGGGGGTAGTATCCCTCATGCTTTTCAGAACCGGCGTGCAGCGGGAGGTGACCGCGTCCAAGAAAGCCCGCGGCGCACACCGGCTGCGAAGCGGCACGACTTGAGAGAGGCAAGCTCGCAACGGAAGCACTGCCGACGTCCGGGCGCGGGCCACGCTTCCTGCCCGTAGCTGTTCAACCGGTAAGTGCGGCAGGGTCTTTTCGATCGTCGGCGCGGCCGCTACACTGACGCGCAGGGGGCATCTGCGGCTCAGCACTGGCGAGATGCCGGTCCCACCCGCCGCTATGACAAGGGGAGCCAGACAGCGATGATGTGCGGTGGGTTGCTTCTGATGGCCGTCCTGGTCGCGGTGATCGTGCAGAGCGGGAGATGGACGCTGCGGCCGCTGGATCAGGCGGCGAAGAACTCGACGCGTCGGCCTCAGTTCACGTTGGTCGATTTCTTCTGCCTGTTCCTTCTGATCCAATTGCCAACCGGACTGATCCACGGGTGGGCGCCCGACTACTCGGCAATCTGGGTCCTGGACGCCTTTGCCTGGGGCGCCTGCGGCATGACGTGGTGGATCAGCGTGCGAACGCTTTCCCGGGCGGGCGTTCGGAACCCCTGGCACCGGGGGATCTTCCTGGTGCTGGCGCTTCCGGTCGCCTACTTCGGCTCCATCGCGGCCGTCGTCCTGCCGGTGGTGCTTTTCGCCCTAGTCGTCGAGGGCGGCGAACACGGGCGGACGATCGGACTTCTGGCGGCCATCGAGGCGGCCCTCTGCGTCGCCCTCTATGCCTGCGGCCGGTTCACGCGGCGAATCGTCGCGGCGGCGCTCGGACCGGATGGAAGCCCTTTTGCGCACAACCGGCATTAGCCGATCGGTTTTGCGGGCGCGGGCAGGCTGTGGGAAGCAGAGAGAAACGCGTCCTTCTCCTTCAAGGAATACGGTCCCCTCGTTCCCACGCTTCGCGTGGGGACGCACGCGGGGACGGTTCGCGTCCCCCGTTCCGCGCGATTACGTGCAGCCTGCGCTGACTCCACGACGCGAAGCGTCCACAATCACCGTTACGACGCGAAGCGTCGTAACGAGGTAAAGGGCTGGGCGGGTGAAACGCACCCTTCTCCTTCAAGGAATACGGTTGGTGCGTTTTGCGCACCCCGCTCTACGTTTTCTCGGGCTCGGGTGCTTTGGGAGGAGACTCCTTCGGCTTGTCCGGCTGGCTTGGCTCGGGCTCGCCGGCCTTGGGCTTGGGCTTCTCCGGTTCCTTGGCTTCGCGCTTTTCCGGTTCCTTGGGTTTGGGCTTCTCCGGTTCCTTGGCTTCGGGCTTTTCCGGCTCCTTGGGCTTGGGCTTCTCCGGCTGCTTGGGCTTGGGCTTCTCCGGTTCCTTGGCTTCGGGCTTTTCCGGCTCCGCCGGCTCGTTGAGCAGCTCGCGAACGGGCTTTTTGGCCTTGTAGGACTCCAGCTCCTTTTTGAGGGGCTCCATCTGGTCCTCGGCTCCGATCTTGATGGCCTTTTCGGACCACTTCATGGCGGTCTCGAAATCGCCGGTCTCGGCGCAGCCGGCGCCCAGGGTGCTGAGGATGTGGGCCGCTTTGTACTCGGTCAGCTCGCAGGCCTTGGTGGCCAGCTCGATGGCCCGCTTGCCGTCGCGGAGCTTGTCGTCGGGGGAGGTGGCCAGGACCCAAGCCAGGTTGTTCAGCGCGCCGGTATCGTCCGGCTCGATCTTGAGCGCCTTTTGGTAGTCGGCGATGGCATCGGACTGGCGGCCCATGCTCAAGAGGGCGTCGGCGCGACCTCGCAAGGCGACGGCGCTCTGCGGCTGCTTCTGGAGCACCGCGGAGAACTTCTCGATCGCCTTGCCGTATTGTTTTTCGGCGCTGTAGAAGAGGGCGAGCTGGAGTTCGATGGCCGGGTCCTCGGGCTCGGCTTTTTGGATCTCTTCGAGTTGGCGGGCGGCCAGGTCGAACTCGCCGGATCCGGCCAGCAGGGAGACCCGAAACCGCATCGCCAGGGGAAGGCCGGGTCGCAGCTCGAGCACCCGGTCGACGTCGGCCAGGGCCTTCTCCCGGTCGTCCAGCTCCTCGTACATGCTGGCCCGCAGCAAGAGGACGGCGGCGTCGGCCGGCTGGAGGGCGTTGGCCAGATTGAGCACCTCGAGGGCCTTCTTGAAGTCGGACTTGAGGCCGTGGATCCGTGCCTGATGCACCAGCGGCGCCACCGACTCGGGCGCCAGCTCCCGGGCCTTGTCGAGGCCGGCCATCGCCTCGTCGTACCGTTTGAGCTCGATCAGCACTTTCGCCCGCAGCTCGTGCGTGGCGGCATGCTTCGGGTCGATCTGGAGGGCGGTGTCGAAATCGGCCAGGGCCTGATCGTACTTTTCCTGCTCGGCGTACGCGGTTCCCCGCAGGCGGAGGACGGCCGGATCGCCGGGGTTGATGCGGATCGCTCCGTCGAGATCGGCAATCTTCTTGTCCGCGTCCTCTTGCAGCTCGGCGCGGAGCGTCAGGGCCTTCGCCCGAAACGTGAACTCGCCTTCGCTCAGGCGGATTGCCTCGCTGACGGCTTCGAGGGCGCGTTTGGAGTCGCCCTCGGGCAAGAGGTTCAGTTGTGCGATTCGATAGAGGGCCTGGGGCTGATTGGGATCGAGCTCGACCCCTTTTTCCAGGTCCTCAAGGGCCACCCGGCGGAATTGACGCCACCGGGGGTCGACCGGTCGCGTGGCGACGATCGTCTCGGCAATGATCGAGCCTCGCTTGACCCGGGTGGAGGCGAGCAGTTGCGTTGCGAACCGGGTGTTGTCTTCGTCGAGTCCCTTTTTCAGGGCGCTTTCGCTGAGCCGGATCACCTCGCCCAGATCGGTGAGCGTGCTGTAGGTGAGTTTCAGCTCGGTCGCGCGGTCGAGGTCGTCGAGCCCCTCGTTTTCCGCCAGGACTCGATCTGCGGCCACGATGCCCGCCAGCAGCAGGCCCAGAACACCGGATCGGACGATCAGCGACATGGGACGAAGCTCCGTCTTGTTCAGAGAAGGAAAAGGGGAGAGGGCCGCGTTTGCCCTTCGAGTCATGTATTATCACCGGACCGGCTCGCGAATTCCATACGCCGGGGCCCCCGGTTCCGGTTTGTTGGCGTGCGTGCGGGTGGTTGGTCGGGTCTTCCCTTGCGTGTTGGGTGGCACTGGCGTCTCGCCAGTGCGTCCATGGAAGCACGGGCAAGATGCCCGTGCCACCGGCAAGGTAACGGATGACACACCGCTACGGCGGGGCAGCGGGGGGCGCCGGCTGCTTCGGGGGTGCCTTGATCTTGACGGCGGGCTGTTCCGGCTGGGCCTCGGCGGTTTCCGGCCGGACGCCCGAATCGACGAGCATGTAGCCCGCCCAGAAGAACGGATGGGCCGCTTTGGGCGAGTCGACCGTGGCGGCGCGTTTGATGCGGGGCTCGGCCTCGAGGTCCAGGCGCGAGTCGGTGACCACGAGAACGGCCCGTTGCCAGGCATCGGCGGGGGTGGTGTGGGGCAGCTCTTGGGCGAACTCGCGGACGATGTCGAAACTGGTCTGGCCGCCGGTGCGCCAGCGACTGAGCAGGAGCGTCCGGGCCCCGCTCGACATCAGCCCGCAGACCGACACAAACACTTCCGCGCCGGGGGCGGCGGGGCTGACCTGCTTGAGGGAGTTCTCGGCGGCCGTATGGTAGCCGGGCAGGATGACGACGCCGGGGGCCTGCCACGGCAACGCGAGCCAGTCGCCCAGCGAGTTGCCCGGCTTGTCCCGGTCGAGGGGAATCGGGGCCCAGGCGTACGGGCCCGGGTTCTCCATGTCGACGTCGTCGAGGACGATCAACTGGTCCATCAACGAGGCATAGACGGACGAGGGCCCCGCGAGCGGCGGCTTCGACACCGCCACGCACCGGGGCACGACTTTGGCCAAGTCGTCGAAGGCGGCCCGGGCAACCTCTTCGTCGTCGCGGGGGAAGAGGCGGCCCACCACGACCGCCGTCTCGGCCGTGGGGCTCGGCCCCCTTCCGTCCGGAACGGCCAACGACACGGTGGGGGCATACCGGATTCGGAACCGGGAGATCAGCGGCCGGACCTGGCCGCCCACGTCGACCAGAAGCGATTCAAAGGGGACGTACCACATCACGCCGTCGGGCACGATGACCAGCTCGGAGAAATCGGCGGTGAAGTCGGCCCGGGAGCCTTCCAGGAGGTTGTCCAGAATCTCCTGGGCAGGCTTCTTCCAACCCGCGTCTTCGAGATCTTTCAAGCTCAGCTCGCGGTTCTGCTCGTATTGGCCCATCGCCCGCAACAGTCCGGCGATCCGCCTGACCAAAAGCGGCGTCCCCTTCACCTTCCAGGGTTGGTACTCGTCCTGGTTCATCAGGAAGCCGTACAGCTCGCCGCCGGCGACGAAAAACGCCAACAGGACGGTTCCCTCGGGCAGGGCCTGTTGGACCTCCTTGGCCGAGCGCATGGGAGGAAACACGAGGCCGGCCGGCTCGCGGCGCACGGCAATCTCGCGGAGGATCGCTTCCTGGTGTGCGCTGATCGTGCCCAGGGCCGCCAAATGCTCCTGCAACCGGCGAAACGCCTCGGGTTCTTCGGGCACCAGCGGCATGCCGTTCCGGGCGTCGCGGAGCTGGCGGGCTTGGCGCGACAGCTCCCCATAGGCGGGGTATTGGGCCAATAGGTCCTGACGATTCAGCCGGGCCTCCTGGTCGAGGACCTCGTCGGGAGCCTCGAGGATCCACCGGAGCGACTGAAGCCGCCCGCCGTAGGCCAAGGTGCTGAAGAAGCGATGTCGCCGGGCGCGGTCGGCGATCTCGAGGGCCGCCTCGTGATCCTTCCGGGCCAAGGCGACGAGGAACCAGTGCTCGAACGACTGGGGGTGCGGGGTCCGCAGCACGGCCAGCGACTCCATCGGCTCGAACGTCCAGTCGGTGGGCGTGGGGTCGCGGAGCAATTCGGCGTAGAGGTCCATGGCCCCGCGGGCGGTAATTGGGCTTCGCGTGTTGATCTGACCTCCCGCGAAGTTGCGATCGAGCTGAAGGATGTGATAGAGCCAGTGGGAGCCGTGCTGCATGTAGCCCATCGCGGCGGCCAGGGCCTCGTCGCCGGGGCCTATCTTGCGCTGCTGGAAAAAGACCAGCGCCCTGAGGTAGCTCAGCCGGGCGCCGGCGCGGCCGACCGCCATCGGTCGCCGGCCGATGGTCGCGGCGGCTTCGTCGAGCATCGCGGCCGCCTCGGCGTTTTGGCCGAGCACGGCCAGGTTTTCCGCGGCCGAAAGCAGCAGGGAGACCCGCAGGCGCCGGAGGTCTTGCACCTTGGCCCACTGCGCGGCCGGCTCCAGGCGAGGGAAGACTCCCGGGCTGTTGGCCAACAGGTGCGTGAGGGCCTCGTAGCGGAAGGCCTCTTCGAGGATCCCCCCGTCAAAAAAGTGAAAGGCCGCGACCGAGGCGTCGTGGAAATGCGCGGCGGCTTGGACGAAGTTGCCCTGCCTGAGGAACAGCTTCCCCAGCTCCAGAAGCGCGGTGGAGGTCAAGGGGTGGTCGTACTGGCCGCCGGCGACGATCGAGCGGCTCAGCACGGGGACCGCCTGCTCTTCCCTTCCCCCGGCGAGCAGGGCGAGGCCGAGCTGGACGTCGATCCAGGCCTGCGACCAGTGATTCGGCAGCCCGGCACGCGACAGGGCGGTGATCAGGTCGGCCGTGATCGGATCGTCCTTGGCCAGGGGGCCCAACAGCTCGGTCCGCCGCCGGATCGCCAGCGTGGTCGAGCGGACGATCTCCTGGACCTCGATAGGGTAGAGCTGCGCCTGCATCACCATGCCGCCCTGGCGAAACGCCGCGTTGTTGTCGATCCGGCCCTGGCGAATCAGCATGGTCGCGGGGAAATGGCCCAGTTGCGTCGGGCGGTTGCTGGTTCCCCAGGGACAGGGCCGAATCGATCCGCGTTGAGCGGGACGGATGGCCGGCATGCGGTCGAAGTCGACCCACATCATCCAGTCCGAAAAGGTCAGGTAGAGGCCCAGCGCGTCGTTGTAGTGCTGGAGGGCCTTGTCCAACTCGCCCATGTGGTAGTAGCACTCCCCGATCATCGTGAGGTAGCAGATCGAGTCGATCCATCGGCTCTGCGGGTTCTTGATCGCACCACGCCATTCGTCCATGAAGAGGTCGCGGGCGTCCTTGAACTCCCCCTCGTAGAACTGATAGAAGGCCGCATGGTAGGTGACCGATGGGGCCTGTCTCATTTGTGCCGCTGCCGGCCGCGCCAGCGGGCTGAGCACGATCACGCCCGTGATCAGGAGGGACGAGCACGCGCCCGACAGCCGCATGCGACTGCCTCGGAAGATCGCCTGCGAACTCATGATCTCCGCTCCTCTCTGCCCAGAAGCCTCATCTCGGTCCGGCTGAGTCCGACGCGTAGACGGGTTCCCCGGGGCCGTTCCACCTCAGGATCAGCCGAAGAATGACTTCCGCATTCCCCCCCCCCGGCCTTGTGCCGGGGGAAAGGGGGTTTGGGAACTAGACGCGGTAGTCGTCAAACCGTTTTCCCCCGGCACAAGGCCGGGGGGGACGGGTCGAGAAATCCGGGAGTCATTCTCCGGTCGGTTTTCAGTCAACCTCCACGATACTACGATCTTACGCGCGGACAAAGCCCATTTCTACTACCGAGGGAGGGGGTGGTCGGCCCAAGGACGGGCCTGCTCCGGTCGGATCGATGGTGACGCTCCACGGAACGGGCTCGGCTCCGCCCCTCGCCCCCGCGTCCCGTCTAACGGGGGACGTCTCCCCAAACGTTAAAGTCCACCCGCTCGGACGGACGATAACGGTCGTGACGGTTATGCTGGCTGCGGTGTGTTTGTCCCCTGGCCACGTCGGTGGATGACGGGTGCCGCAGGCAGAGTGTGTAGCAACAGGAGGGAGTAAGCCGATGAGCGGCTCGAACAAGCGACGGCGCCCGTTGCGATGGCTGCTGGCCGGACTGGGGCTGTTTCTCGCCCTGGGACTGGCCGGCTGCCAGGTGGACGTCGGGGGCCAAACGCTACCCAGCTCAGCCTACATGTCGGACGACGTCCAGTACTTTGCGCCGGGGCCCGAGTTCAAGCTGGCCCGGGAGGCGGCCGCCCTGAAAGCCGCCCAGCAGGAGCAGAAGCTTCTTGGCCCCTAGACGCGGCCGATTCCGATGCAAATTCGCTCAGCGCCTGAGGGGTCGGGGGCAGGGGGCAGATGCCGCCCAGGCGGCTCCAGTCGGCGGAAGCCACCGCCTTCGCAGGCGCTGGGGGGGCGGCGCCTTTGGTTGCTGACGTCCGACAAGCGGGGGACCGCCCCACCGCGGACGTCAGCAGCCAGAGGAGACTACTGCTTCGTCAAACCTTAGGATCGCAGAAACAATAAGTGGGGCACGATTCCATCGTGCCAGGCACGTTGGAAACGTGCCCCACGGCCATATCGCGACAGTTGTTTCTTGCGCGATCCTTATTTGGCGGGTCGCGGATTTGTGGTGCGGCCGCGGGCGGCTGCACCGTGCAGGCGAGACGCCTGCACCACAGCTCGTCAATCAACATTTGACAGGGCACGACCCCACCACGCGCTGCCGATCCCACTCGCCCCCCACGGAAAGGACCCCGATCGTGGGCGAATTCGAACTGTCGCAGGCTGCCCAACAGTGGGTCAACGTGGTCCTCATTTGGGTCGGATTCGGCACCTTGGCCGGGCTTCTGGCCAAGTCGCTGATCCCGGGCCGGGAACCGTCCGGCGCGGTCGGCACGGTGCTGATCGGGATCGTGGGCAGCGTCGCCGGCCCCCTCCTCCTTTGCCACTTCCTCAAGTGGAAGGACTTCAACCCCATCAGCCCCTTGGGGTTCCTGGCCACCATCGGCGGCGCGCTGGTCTGCCTGTTGGCCTACCGCCTAGTCGTCGGAATGGTCTTCGTGGAAGAAGACGAAGGCCCCGGATCGTGACCCGCCCCCCGTGCGGCCACGGGCCGCCGTCAGTTGGCCCTCTTCAGCCAGGCCTCGCGCCAAAGCTGGTGGCAATCTCGCGGGCAGCCTCGCCGGGACACGCCGTCGCAGGTGACCCCTGCGAGGATCACCGTGTCGGAGAGCGGCCGCATCTCGCCTGACCACTCCAGAATGAGCCGCTCCACGCGACTCGCCACCCGGTACCGGCGCCCGCAGCACTGGAGCATTTCCGGGGCAAACCCCAGGCCTCGCGTTCTTCCGTGCTTGTCGAGCGTGGCTTGGATATCCTCTTTGCTCTTGACCTCGACGATTTCGCCCGGCTGAAGACCCAGACGCCCGTTTGCGCCCTTTTCGTGCAGGCCGCGGACGGCGCCGACTCGGTCGCGGTGCTGTATCCGCCGCAGCATGTTGCGGCCGAGCACGAGCAACATCCGACCCATCTGCCCGGCCGTCATGTTCCCGGAGGTCACGTCACGCACGTACTGCCTGACGTCCCACCAGGGAAGACGAGAGGTCGCCCGGATCAGCTCGGTGGCCTGGCACGAGAACCGGCCGTTCTGTTTGACCGAGAGTCGCAGTCCGGGGTCGGTCGGGCGAGACTCTTCGACCTCCGTGTCCCTGGCCGCGTCGACGGGCTTCAACCAGGCCTCTTTCCAGAACATGAGGCAGCCCATCTGGCAGCCGCCGTGCGACGCCCCGTCGCATCGGATGCCTTGCAACAGCACGGTTCCCTTCAACCCGGCCACGTAGAAGTGGTGGTCGAAAAAGACCTTCTCGGCACGCCGATAGACGCGGAATCGGCGTCCGCAGTGCTCGGCCATCTCGGGCATGAAGGGCACGCCTTCGAGTTTCCCGTCGGGGTCGAGCGTGGCGAGGATCTCGCGTCGGCTTCGAACTTCGACCACGTCGCCGACTCGGCAGGATGGCCCGTTCTCGTGCCCCCGTTTGCGGAACATCATGCGTTTTCTCCGAGATTCAGATTCAGGCGGATCGGGCAAGGACGACGTCGTCGACGGTGCAGAACCGGTCCTGGAACCAGCGTTTCAGCCGCAAAAGCTGGGCGCGGGGAGCGGTTGGGGGAAAGTGGGTATAGTGGTAGCTGGTGACCTGCGAGGTCTGCCAATTCCGCTTGTAGTCAAGCGATCCGGCGCCCATGTCGTAGAGGTGGTCGCCCCGTTGAAAGCCGTCTTCCAGGATCATCTGCTGCAAGACGGTCCCCGGCCCGTGGGCCGACAGATTCGGATCGAACCCCACACGCAGCCCGAACACGCTGCCGCGGTAGTGGTAGTTGTAGGCGAATGCCACGGGTGAGCCTGCGAGCAGAAGCAGGTTGAGGTCGAGGGAGCCGGTTTTCGCGGCGACCGCGTGCGTGTCGCGGAGGAACGGCTCCACGGCTGGGTGGCAGAGCGTGGTTCCGCTCGTGGAGGCGCCCTGCCAGCTCTTGCGGGCGACCTGAAGACAGGCGTCGTACAGGTCCCAACGGGGATCGCCGTCGCCGCAGGCGTCGCCTTGGGGCCGGTAGCGGACGTACGTCAGCTCGCCCTGCTCGGCCAAGCGGCGCTCGAGACGGCGGACGTTGTGCCGCCACTTCTTGGTCCGGCTCTTCCAGTATTCCTCCCACGTGCCGGTCGTCTCGACCACGGCCGCCCGTACCCAGGGCTGCTCGCGCGGCCGGAAACCCGCGAACTCCATCACCCGCTGAGTCCGCCCGAAGTCGTACCCCACCTTGTCGACCCAGCGGAGATCGAACAGATCCCAATCCCGTCGCGTCTGGCGGACGTGGTTGAGGGCGGCGAGCAACGTGGCGGTCGGATTGGGGCCGATCGGGCCATAGAACGTGCCCCAATCGTGCAAGGGAAAGGTCAGCGTGCGGACCGGCCCCACCCGGGTCTTCTCCTCGCGGACCACCAGCGGCAGGATGCCGATCGGTCCGTCGGCGGCGGAGACGATCAGCGTCCGCAGCTTCTGGTTCCCGCCGTAGTGCCGCCAATAGACTTCCAGCCAATCGAGCGAGTGGAAAAACGTCGCATTGCCCGTCCGCGGCAGAAGGGAGTTCCAAAGGAGCCGGTAGCCGGCAAGATCCCGGACGTCGTTGATTTCTTCTACACTGGGCATGTCGGGTGGGACTCCGGGGTCACGAGAACTGGTCTCGGGTGGTTGCAGCCGACTGAACGGTTCATCAGGCAGAGCAACCCGCGTGCCAGCCGGCGCCGGACGAACCGGGCCTCGAAGTCGCTCGGCCGTAACGTCTTGCGAGATACTAGTTGCGAGCAAGGCGCTCCAGACGGGACGCGAGTAGCTGCCCGGGGGTCGCCCCGGCTCGACCGTGGCAAAAACGCCACGCGGGCGCCCCCGACGCGATGACCTCCTGCTACGGGAATGAGGCGAGGGCACCCGGCTTCAGACATCTGCCGCAAACCCCTCGTGCTGGGGGCCCCAGACTTCTGGATTTGGAATTCCACGACTGCGCACAAACCCTCTCCCCCTAACGACTCGTTTAACCGCAAGCCGAAGGCGTGCGCTGGATCCGCCGGCCTTCTCTGCTCGCGCACGCCTTCGGCTTGCGGCTAAACGATTGCCACGCCCTGGGCAACGTCGACCAGCGCTCGCTCTTCAAGGGCAACCCGTCGTGCCACCTGTGGGTGGAAATCGCATGACACCCGGGACCATAAATCCGCCCGCAGGGCGCGGTGATGGCCCGGCATCCCGGCGGGGACTGGACCAACCCCGATGGGCCGGGATACGATGACGACAGGCAGGGGCCCCGATCCCGCGTGAGCTGAGCCGCGGCGCGTGCCTTTGGCCTGCGAGGGGCGCGGCCGAGGGGAACGTTGGCGGGTGGCGGTGAACGCGGGGGGCGGCAAACCGACAGCACGGGAGAATCCGATGGCGGTGGAGCAGGATACCCTGATCAGACAACTGGAAGCCAATATGGCCCGGGCCGTGTTCGGCAAGGACGACGTGGTGCGGCTGTGCGTGGTGGCCTTGCTGGCCGGGGAGCACGTGTTGTTGGAGGACGTGCCGGGCGTGGGGAAGACGTTGATCGGCAAGGCGCTGGCGAAGAGCGTTTCCGGCACGTTCCGCCGGATCCAGTTCACGCCCGACTTGCTCCCGGCCGACATCACGGGCAGCAACCTCTACGACACGAAGCGGCAGGAGTTCATCTTCACGCCGGGTCCGATTTTCGCCAACGTGGTCCTGGCCGACGAGATCAACCGCACCACGCCCCGCACGCAGAGCGCGCTGTTGGAGGCGATGAGCGAGCGGCAGGTTTCGGTCGACGGCCAGTCGAACCTCTTGGCGCAGCCGTTCATGGTCATCGCCACGCAGAACCCGTTGGAGTTCGAGGGCACGTACCCCCTGCCCGAAAGCCAGCTCGACCGGTTCCTGCTCCGGATCTCCGTGGGGTACCCCGATCGGATGCATGAGTTGGAGGTGCTTTCCAGTCACCGGGAGGGCGAGCCGGTCGACCGGTTGGAGCCGGTGCTCAGTTGCGATCAGATCATCGAGTTGCAGGAGGCGGTTCGTCGGGTGAAGGTGGACTCATCGATCGACGACTACCTGCTCGAAGTGGTCCACGCCACGCGCCGCAGCGAAGATTTGCACGTGGGCGTGAGCATTCGCGGAGCCCTGTCGCTTTACCGGGCGAGCCAGGCGTCGGCACTCGTGGAGGGCCGCGACTTCGTCGTGCCCGACGACGTCAAGCGCCTGGCCGTATCCGTGCTCTCCCATCGCGTGATCACCAAGGGCTACCTGCAAGGCAGTCAGCGGGAAGCGATCGAAGCGCTGATCCAACGCCTGGTGGAAGAAGTCCCGGTGCCGAGCTGAAACCCCTGGGCAAGGAATATCGGTCCGTGCTCAACTCCCCGCCCCGCCGACACCCGACCGCGCTGCGAGCGGTGACCGAGACGCTTTGGGCGTCCTCGCGTCGCAGCCCGCTGGTGCGGCGGGGGCTGCGCATCGCGCAGCGTTTTCGCCGGCCCGGGCGGCGGTGGTCGGGCACCAGCCTGTCGGGTGAGGGCTGGTACTATCTGTTCGTGCTGGCGTTCGTCATCACCGCGACGGTGCTGCGGGAAATGAACCTGATGCTGGTCCTGGTGGGGATGCTCGTCGGGCCGCTCTGGTTCAGTTGGCGGCTGGTCGTGGCCACGCTCGGCGGTCTGGAGGTCGAGCGGAAGTTGCCCTCCGGCGTCTGCGCCGGCGATCTCCTGGTGGTCAACGTAGGACTCCACAACACGCGGAGGCGGCTGGGCAGTTGGGCGGTGGCCGTGCAGGACGAGATCCGTGCGGAAGCCGGGCCGGGGCGCGGTCGGTCGATCCGGCCCACCGTCTTCTTCCTCTACGTTCCGGCCGGCCAGTCCCGAGGCGGCGTGTATCGCGGCCGTCTCACGCAGCGGGGACGCTACCGCTTCGGACCGACACGCGTCTCCACCCGGTTCCCGTTCGGACTCTTCGAACGCCGATTCACCCTCGACGAGACCCACACGCTGGTCGTGTCTCCTCGCCTCGGCCGGCTCACCCGCCGCTGGATCACCCGGCATCATGATGCCTTCGAGGGCACGCAGCGTCGGGAGCAGCGACACAGCCGGGCGACGGGCGAGTTTTTCGGCGTGCGGGAATGGCGGCCCGGCGACAGCCGCCGCTGGATCCATTGGCGGAGCTCCGCACGGCACGGGACGCTGGTCGTCCGACAGTTCGAGCAACAACGCAACCGCGACGTGGCCGTGCTGGTCGACCTCTGGCGGCCGGACCGGCCCGAGCCGGCTGACCTGGACAACGTCGAGCTGGCGATCAGCTTCGCCGCCACGGTGGTCGCCGACCTCTGTCGCAAGGGAGGCAGCAACGTGCTTCTGGGCACGACGGGCGTCGAGCCGGGGTGGTCGGGCGGTCCGGCGTCGCTGGCTCTGATGCAGGGGGCGATGGAGCGGCTGGCGGTCGCCGAGGCCTCGGCCGAGGATCGGTTGCCCGGGCTGCTCGAGCACGCCTTGAACCAAATCGAGCCCGGCACGGAGGTCATCCTCGTCAGCACGCGCCCCAACGACCTGAGCGACGCGGAGCGGTTTCCCATGCTTTGGCGGGATCCCGCCCGGCGGGCGATGGCCCGACGCATCCGCACGATCGATGCGGCCGCGGAGGAATTGGCCGAGTATTTTCAGCCGGAGTAACGACGGGAAGGCGCCGCGGTGTACCTCGAACGACTGCTCCAGATCCACATCGCCACCATGGCCGCCCTGGGCGCGCTGCTCTTGGGCATGGGCCAGCGGAACGCGGCGTTGCCGCTCTTGATGTTGACCGCGGCGATCACTTCCGTGTGGGTGACCGACGTCACCGGCTGGTTCCGGCTCAACCGCGCGGTGACCAACGTCGCTGCCGTGGTGGCGTTTTGCATCTTTCTCTGGCAATTGTCCGAGCTGCGGGGGCTCGTCCGCATCCTGGCCATCGGCAACCTGCTGGTCTACCTGCAAATCATCCTCCTGTTTCAGGAGAAGGAGCCCCGCACCTACTGGCAACTGGCCCTGTTGAGTCTCCTCCAAGTGGTCGTGGCGGCGGCGTTCCGGCAGAAGGCCCTGTTCGGATTGCTGCTGGTCGTCTACTTGTTCGTCGGCCTCTCGGCGCTGGTCCTGTTGTTCCTGTATCGCGAGCGACGACGCCATCGTCCGGCAGCGAACCGCTCGCCGCCGCGGGCCGCCGGCGGCCGTCGCTGGCCCCTGGCCGGTCAGGAGTCGGCCTTCACCGATTCGACCAGCGCTTCGGCCGGCCAGGCGGGGATCGGGCGGGAGCTGCGGCGCCGGGTGGTGCGGATGGGCTTCGGCACCCTCGCGCTGACGCTGGTGATCTTCTTCACCCTGCCCCGTTGGGGCCATCACCCTTGGCGCGGAGCCACGTCCGGGGCACGCCACACCGTCGGTTTCTCGGAAAGCGTCACCTTGGGCGAGCTGGGGACGATCCTGGAGAGCCCCGAAGAGGTGCTCCGAATCCAGTTCTCCGACTACTCGACCGACCTGCCCTACCGCGTCGGAGAAGTCTACCTCCGGGGAACCGTGCTTACGCACTACGAGGACGGCGAGTGGCATTATCGGGGCCCGTCGCAGTCCGACGTCATCCTTCCCCTCGGTGCCAGACCGCTGATGACCGCCGAGGGACTCGTCCGGCAGAAGATCCTCATCGAGCCCATGGACCATGAAGCGCTGTTCTGCGTCTGGCCGTTCGCCAGCGCCGGAGACGACGCACGGCTGTTCATCAACCCCGGACGCCAGTTGCTCCTCCGCCGGCACGACCTGATGGGCCAACGGCTCGCCTACGAGCTGGCGACCAATGCCTTCCACCGCAATTCGCAGCTCCCGCGCATCCCGGCACGCCAGCGCGATCGGGTCGACGCCCGGTACCTGCTCGAGCTGCCGTCCACCGAGGGCCGGGGCGCGGTGCCCGGCCTCGTGGCACTGGCCGACCGGTGGCTGGAGGAGCCCTCACTCGACCGCGACGACCACTTCGCCTGTGCACGCGTCTTGGAGCGACAACTGCGCGATTCGGGCCGGTTCGAGTACAGTCTCGAAGGGCAGGCGCGGGACCCCTCCGTCGACGCAATCGAGGACTTCATCACCAACAATCGCCGGGGACACTGCGAGTATTTCGCCACCGCCCTGGTCCTGATGCTCCGTAGCCGGGGAATCCCCGCGCGGCTGGTCGTGGGGTACAAGACGGACGAATGGAACGATTTGGGCAAGTTCTTCCAGGTCCGCCAGTTGCATGCCCACACCTGGGTCGAGGCGTATCTGGCGCCGAGGCACCTCCGGGACCAACCGGAGCTGGCCGACCTGCCCCTCGAAACACCGTTCGGCGCGTGGATTCGCCTGGACCCCACTCCGCCGGGCTCCGTCGCGCGGGTCAATGCGCTTTTGGACCTGTTCGGCAAGTCGTTCGACTGGCTCAACTTCCTCTGGGCCAGCTATGTCATCGAAATGGACCAACCCCGCCAGCACGAGGTGATCTACGATCCCCTGGCCGACGCCCTCGCCGAAACGGCCCGACGCCTGACCAATCCCCGTTGGTGGCAAACCACGCTCGACCGGATCGCCGGCGTCGTGGGCACCGGCCTGCGAAACCTGATCCTCGTGCTGGCCGGCGTGGTCGTCGCAATCGCGCTCGTGTTGGCGTATCGCGGCTTCCGCGTGGTGCTCGACCGGTTGCTTGCGCGACTTGCGGGCCACACGGCTCCCGGCACGCGGAGCGTGCGAGCCCGGGTCGAGTTCTACCGTCGCCTGGAGGCCGTGCTCGCCCGGTTCGGCCTGATCCGCTCCCCCGCGCAGACGCAACGCGAGTTCGCCCGGGAAGCCGGACGCAAAATCGCCGAGTCGACCGGCCAGAGCCACCTGGCCCCGCTCCCCGGCCAGGTCGTCGAGGCCTTCTATCGCGTTCGTTTCGGCAGCACGCCCCTGGACAGCCCCCAGGCCGACGCGGTAGAACAAGCGCTCAGGCAGCTCAGACAAGCGGCCGCCGGCAGGCAGTAGGCGGCCAGATCGGGAAAGCCGCTCGCGGCTTCGCACCCCGCCCGCGGCCACCCCCGGCGGACTGCATCCTCAACCGACTGCCGCTCGTGTTTGGACTTCGGAGGACCATCTCATGAAGATCGGCCTGGTCGGATATCAAGGGTCGGGCAAGAGCACGCTGTTCGAATGGCTCACCGGCGTGGCAGCGGACCCGTCGCTTGCGCACAAGGACCAAAGCGCGATGGCCCCGGTCCCCGAGCCCCGCCTGGAAGCACTGGCCGAAATCTACCATCCCAAGAAGATCAGCCGTGCCGCCCTGGAAATCGTCGACACCCCCGGCCTCCACCGCACGCACGAAGGCAACGCCGCCCGATTGGCCCTGATCCGCGAGGCCGGCTGCCTGGTGCTGGTCGTGCCCGCCTTCGACCGCTCCGACACGGCCGCGGAGCTGAGGTCCTTCGAAGAAGACCTGACGCTGGCCGACATGGAGATCGTCGCGGGTCGGATCGAGCGGGTCGAGCAGACCCTGGAGAAACCACTCCCCCGTCAGGAACGCGAGCAGTTGGCTCACGAAGAAGAGACCCTCAAGGTGGTGCTCTCCGCCATGGAAGCCGGCGAACCCCTGCGCCGATCCGACTTGACCGAGGAACAGCTCATGGTCACCCGATCCTTCCGCCTCCTCAGCGAGAAGCCCCGGATGGTGCTGGTCAACACGTCCGACGACGAAGAGCACCCCGAACGGTTCACCGCGTTGGTGCCCGAGGGAATCCCCGCGGTGGCGGTCCCGGTCGGCCTGGAGTCGGAGTTGGCTCGGATGAGCCCCGAGGAGCGCGCGGAATTCGAGGAGGAGATGGGCGTCGGCGGCACCGACCGCGATCAGTTGATCCGCACGATCATGGACGCCTCCGGGCAGATGCTCTTCCTCACCGCCGGTCCGAAGGAGGTCCGCAGTTGGATACTCCGCCAAGGGGGCACGGCCGTCGAGGCCGCCGGCGCCATCCACACCGACCTGGCCCGGGGCTTCATCCGCGCCGAAGTGTTCAAGGTCGCCGACCTCGTCCGCACCGGCAGCGAGCGCGAGGCGAAAGCCCAGCACCTGGTCCGCCAGGAACCGAAGGACTACGTCGTCCAGGACGATGACGTCCTCCTCATCCGGTTCAGCGTGTAGTTGGGCGAATTACGCTCCGCGGCAGCATCGATCCGCGGACTGTTCCGCATCTGAACAAGCGGCGCGGCGTAGCCAAACGCCATGCTTAGAGCCCCCTCGACCAAGGGGTGCGTTTCGCGTACGCCCAGCGTTGCTTTTTCCTTTCAGGGCGACTAGACTGACCGTTTGGCCTGACGGTTTTCGTGCTATGGGTCCAGGAGGCGTGCACTGGCTGTTTCGCGGTGAGATCCTTCCAGCGACAGGAGAATCGAGATGAGTAGACCGCTGCTGGCGAACGCCGTTCCGCTCCTTTTCTTGGCCGCTGCACTAATCCCCTCAACCGAGGGCAATGCCGCGTGCTCTAATCAGTGCTGCTGCGCGACCGCATACCGCCCCATCGTCTATTACGACTGCACGCGCTGCGTTCGTGTGTACAGTCGGTGCGCGCCCTGTCGGACCGTGACGCCTCCGCAAACGCCCCAAGAGAAGGAGCCTCAGGTATGCACCTTGGCCCCCACTGGCCAACGGTTTACGGTCGTCGACACGAAGATAGGTGTTCTGCTCCTCGATAACGAAAAACTCAAGATGTATAGGTGGGACGGGAACGAGTGGGACTTCATGTCAAACCTCCCAACCAACTGAGACACAGCGAACAACCCCATAATCGCGCAGGGCGTCAGCGTGGACATATGGCAGGAAACGCATGATCGCGTCCGAGCCGAGGAGATAGCGCGAAAGCAGGCGCGCGACGAGTTGAAGCGCCAGAAGTCTCGGGGCGAGCGCTTCTGGGATTTTCTTAACTCGCAAGTAGGTGGGTGGCTTCTGTCGACAGTGCTCGTCGGCGCCGTTGTCCTGTTGTATACAAGCTGCACGGAACACTTGCAGGGAGAAAGAGAGCGCCGCACGAGCGCTGAGAAACTTGCGGCCGAACTCGAATTTCGGATTCAGTGCGCGTTCGCAGAACTTTCCGGCGACCCGGCGCGCGCTCGCTCGGCCTTCGACGGCGAGATCTTACCGGGTCACTTGTACCCTGAGTTCGCGGACTGGAAGCTGGTCACCGTGCTGTGGGAGTTGGCTCGCGTTTCCGATGACGAAGAAACAAGAACCCACGTTAAGGATCAGATCAGCGCGTTTTCGGAGATAGCGGTTAGACCTGGCGGCGCACTCGAAGAAGAGCAGTTGCGAGAGACGCTCAGCTCTCTAAGGAGCACGATTGTCCGATTGTTCCCCGGACTGCCCGTTTTCGCAGGGCGCGACGCGTCCACTCTCAACGTTTTTGGCACAGTAGTACCAGCCCATGACATTTGGGAGCTTTGAAGCGGTCTTTGTCACGGCCGCGTTTCTGGTGCCGGGGTTCGTGTGGTCTGCGGTGGTATCGATGCCGGTCCCGAGCAGGACCGCGAGCGGCCAGATCCGCGTCGTTGAATTCCTCACTTTCAGTTGCATCAATCACGGGTTGTGGTCCTGGGCGCTTTTTCCGGTCTTTACCACCGGCTTTCTGGATCAGCACCCGTGGTGGTCGGGCCTGATTCTGTTCGCTATAATGTTCTTGTCGCCGATTGGGCTGGGCCTGGCGTCAGGATTCTTGCAGCAGAAAGAGTCTGTCGGCAGGTTCCTTCGGCGACTGGGCTTGCGTACTGTCCATCCGGTCCCCCGAGCGTGGGACTGGCATTTCAGCCGATTGAAGCCGTACTGGGTTGTGGTCACGCTGAAAGATGGGGGGACGCTTGTACGGCCTATTCCATTCACGATCGTTTGCCGCCAGCGACCCGGACCGCCGTGACCTGTATCTGGAGGCTCAATTTCGCCCGCTCGAAACGGGAGAGTGGGCACCCGTCGCGGACACCGGTGGCGTGTTGATCATGGCGGATCAGATCGCTGCGATCGAGTTTCGCAAAGTCGAAGGGGAACAATATGAGTCGTGATATAGAATCCCCGAAGAAAGACGACCGCTCATCCTGCCTGCCAGAGTCTGAGCAGTTGGTGGAGGGGGGTTATCAACCGCAGGGGGGTCCCGTCAATCCGTGCGATCTCAAGCCGCCGCACGGCGACACCGCGATCGTTCCGCCCGAGAAGGCGGCGCGGAAACAGTAGGGGGCTTTCCGTCGTTACGACGCTATGCGTCGGGACGTCGCCGGAAGCATGTGCCCCAGAGACAGTCGCGCGTGCCGGACGCGAAGCGTCCGCGCAGTGCGTTCCCACGCGAAGCGTGGGAACGATGGAACGGCACGTCAGAGCTATGGCAAGTGTTGGCGGCGGAAAGCCATCTGCCGCCCATACAGTCTGACGCGTTGCTCGATCGCGTCGGCAAGAACCCTGTTTCCGGCGCCGCGAGCCATCCGCACTGCACGTTGGGCGGAGGAAACGGCGTCGCGGAATCGACCGGCCTCGGCGTAGGCCATACCCAGCACGTCCAGCGCGCCAGGATCCGAGTAACCGGTCAGCTCGCAGGCCCTGGCGGCAAGCTCGACCGCCTGATCGCCGTCGCGTAGAGTCTGATCGCTGCTGACAGCGCGGATTGTCGCCAGCCCCAGAAGCGTCTCACAAAGGTTGGGCTGTTCCTTAAGCGATCTGCCGTAGAGTTCCGCGGCCTGCTCGTGTTTTCCCTCTTCCAACAGGACGCCGGCAAGGTTGGAACTCGCAATAGCGTCGGCCCGATCGAGCCGAACGGCTTCTGCCAGATGTTCTTTTCCCTCCTCGGGTTTGCCGACGTCCAACAACAAGCCCCCCAAGACGCCATGGGCCGTCGCATATTCCGCGTCCATCTCCAATGCCTTGCGGCAGTGCATAATGGCTTCTTGGTATTCAAGTTGCTCCCCAAAGATGATGCCGAGGTTGCAGTGAGCGTTCTTAGCCGTCTCACTGCCGGCCTGCGAATTAAGTACCTTCAGGAAGCGAGCTTTCGCTTCCTCGGGCCTTGCTTGGGCCATCAGCAGGATGCCCCAGTCACGGTGCGCCACGACGCTGTCGGGATTGAGTTCCAACGCCTTCCGATACAATTCCACTGCCCGTTCGAAATCGCCGTGCCTGAAAAACTCGTTCCCGGCCCTCGCATAGGAGACGTCATCTAGGAACTCCTCGCGGATTCTTCTGATCGCCCCGGACCCGGTGTTCACGAATTCGGGAATGTTTGCAGCCCGGTCAGGGGCAGTAAACCTCGACAGCACAACGGGCGGGCTGCTGCGTCCGAGTCGGTCGATGTGGGTGAGGAAGAGCTGCGTGTAGACTGAATTGGCTTTCGAGGAGAACACCAGCCACTTGCCGTTCGGTGACCAACTGTGCCACGAATTCATCCGCGGCGTGTTGCATCGCATTCGCCGAGCGGCACCCCCAGCGGCTGGGACAATGTATAGTTCACTGTCCGGCTGTAGGAGCATGAAGCTCTTGGCCTTGCAGAATACGATCCATCTGCCGTCGGGAGAATACTTGGGGAAGTAGTTGCTCATCCCGTTGTTGGAGGCGCCGGCCAGCGCCTCTGCTTTGCCTCCCTCGCCCGCGTTGAAGGGTACGCGGTATAGATCGAACAGGAATGTTTTTCCTTTCTCAAGAAACTCCCGACATTCCGCTGGTGTGAGCAGCACGCTCGTTTCACTTCGGAGGTGTTCCAAGCGGTGCGCCTTGCTCCTTGCAAACACAATGTACTTCCCGTCCGGACTCCACGTCGGATTGCTTTGAACGAATCGCTCGTCGTCGGCGCCGGGCAAAGCGCGAAAACTCCTAGTCCGACGGTCGTAGATGACCAATATACCCTTGATCGGGAAGAAAAGCTGACTGAACGCCAGGTTGTCCTTGGGAACGAAAACGGACCGGTCCTTCACCGTGCTCACCACGAACCGGCCGTCCGGCGAGACCTGTGACAGTAGGCCGAAGGTCTTCTCCCTATCTTCCTTCTTGTACTCGCTCCAGCTTATGATGTTGCTCTTCTGAAGAGTCATTTCTTCTGCGACGGTGTCAATCACGTAGGAACCCTTCTCGTTGGCATAATCCACGTCCATCCCCATGATTGTCCCGTCGGCGGAGAATGAATGACAGTTTCCGCAAACCGGCAGCTTATCCAGAACGACCGCAGGTGGCTCCCGGGAAGAAATCGTCCCGAACCGCCAGCGGATATGTGCCGACGGGTCCTTGACTGCTTCTTCAAACGGCAGGTTCACTTCTCGATAGAACAACGGTGCCCCGACTTCATCCTTGGACGTGCTGATCGAGATGCTGCCTGCTGAGACGATCTTTTGCGGCGCGGCGCGGTTGAGGCCCAAAACCGTCACCTTCGCTTTCCTTTCCAAGGACTGCTGCTTGATGGTCTCCCACTGTTTGTCGGAAGGTGTCCATTGAGTGTCGAGGCAGGGAAAGCTCACGCGGCCTTCGTCCTTCTCGAATTCAATCGTGACGACCCATGCATCCGATCTGTCTTGACTGTCTTTCCAGCGAACCGTCGGAGCCGCGATCCCCGGGGGGAACAGCGTCCCGTCAAGCGGATAGCCGATCGTCAATTCGTCGTACGGCACGTCTTCCCCGTAGGCGGCGAGGACCTTGTCGACCTGAACGGCAGTCTCGCGATAGGCAACACGGAAGGCCACGAGCACACCAAAGGCGACCGCGATGACGCCCAAGAGCACCTGGGCGATCGGCTTGGTCCGAAACCCCTTTTCGGGACGCCTTCGCGGCTCGCAGTTCTTCATGGCCATGCCGTCGGTTGAAGCACAGAAGCGTCGTTCGTGCGGTAGTCTAGCCTGATTCTTCGCGCGATGCCACAGACGTAGACGTTCAAGCCCCGGCCCATGCCAGGGGACCAACTCAAACGGTACAAGTCTAAATCGCATTTCGTGATTCTGGGAATTCTGCCGTGTGCCACTGCTTCGCGGAAGCAGTGCCAGGAGTGCTCCTGGCCAGCAGTCCGATGCAACACTGCTTGCAGGCAAGCAGTGGCACACCTCTTACGACTCCCAGAATCGTGCAACTCTGTTTAGACGGACTACTCCGCTCCGTCCACGATCCGGCAGCCCGGCGACGCGAAATCGATACGCACCTCGTCGCGCCCCACCCGGCAGGTCGCTCGCTCGCCGTCGACCTCGAAGCGCACGCGCCGGGCCCACTCGGCCGTCGCGCGGGAGGGCTGATTGAGCAGCGTGACCACGCATGCCCAATCGGGGGATTCGAGCGGCGAGCCGCCGTCGCGATCGCCGATCAGGCTGAGCCATTCCTGCAACTTGGGGACGCGGCCGGTGCCCCGGGCGAAGTCGTGATAGCGCATCACGTTGTCGCGCCGGCCGGCGCGGCGGACCACGTATCCCACGCGATCGCCCAGGTTGAGCCAATCGCCGGCAAGCTCGTGAACTCGCGGCTCGCCGCCCAATGCCTCGATTTGGATGCTGCCGAACGGGCCGTAGAGTCGACGGGCGTTTGACCCCAAGGCGTATTCGTGCCCCACCACGCCCGTCTCTCGCCCCGCGACGCGAAAGCCGTCCGCGGCGGTGAGCCGCTCGACGTAGACCGTCACGTCCCCCGCCGGCGAGGCGAACGCGAAATCCTGGACCAGCCGCCCGTCGCACCGCTTGAGCGTCCCCGCCACGGTGAATCCGCTGTCCGCGACGTCGTGGGTGAAACGTACCAATTCCGCGTCTCGCGCGGACGGATCTTGCCCGTGGATGATCCCCAAGTACGACGCGAAGTGGGGCCACACCACCCAGTTCCCTTCGCGCGGCACGGCCAGGGCCATCCGTTTCGGCCCCCAGGAGAACGAGGCAAACTTCGTCGGCGTCCGGTGCACGATCGCCCGGCCGAACTCCAGATGGCGCACCCCGCTCGCGCGACGGTCGAACTCCTCCTCCGAGAGCGACTCGGCCCCTTCCCCGAGCACGGCGTGGGCCAGGTAGCAGGCGATCTGCCGCGTCGCACAGAGCCCGCCGTATTCCAGGTCGCGCCGCACGTTGTAGTAGCCCTCCTCCGCGAGCTGCATCCGCCGCAGCCAATCGACCGCCGCCCGCTCGAGCCGGGCCGCGCGGGCATCGTCGGCCAGCAGGCTCGCCGTCGCGTACATCACCACGTCGGTCGCCTGGGAATGGAAGATCTTCCAGTCGTTGCCGCCGAAGAAGATCGGCGAGCCGTCCCACGCCGCGCAGCCGTAGACGATCTCCAGGGCCTCCGGCACGTGATGCAGACTGGCCCGCGGCGCAGGCCTCCCGCGCAGCACGTAGTGCCCCGCACTCTCCATCAACATGGCCACCGCCGTCTTCAGGTATCCGACGTGCACCAGCCCGTGGTTCTCCACCGTGTAGTCCGCGTGGGCGTTGACGGTGGTGACCCAATCGCGGATCGGCCGGCCGTCGTCGCCGGGGGTCGGGTCCTCGTGGTCGCCGGCCACGGAGAGCGTGTTGTACATATACCGCCGGGCCGCCTCGTCCCACGCCGCTGCCCGCGGATGACGAGGCATCATGTTCGCGGCCAGGGCCACGATCTGCGAGTTCCAGGCGTTCTCCTCCGCGCCCGTGTCGAGAAACTCCCGGCTTTTGGGCTCGGCGCCGAGGAAGCGGTCGGCTTCGTGCTCGACCAGCCGGGCGACGGAGCGTTGCAGCGGCGGATCGAGCCGCGCCCAGAGGATCCACCCGGCCATCCCCGCCGCACGCGCCCACATGGCCGACTGCCACTGGTCGCCCCACGGTTTACCGTCCAGGCACGCGCCCCCGCCGGTGACGTGGCTCTGGGTCAGATACCGCAGGGCCGCGATCGCCTCCTCGCGCATGCGTGCCCGGTCCGCTTCCGCGAGCGCGTCGCCCGGCGGCTCGACCTCGGCGAGAAAAGCGCCGACCATGGCCGCGTAGGCGATCGGGCGGACGTCGTCTTCGTTATGCCCTCCCCGGCCATAGTAGCCGCAGCCGCTCCTTCCGGGCACGGGCTGGAACCGCCCATGCACGATCTCACCCCAGTCGCGGATCGAGTCGTAGTACGCCTGCAAGAGCTTGTCGGCCGTCGGGCCGCCGGGCTCGGTCTCGAGCAGTTCGTCCGGCAGCGCTTCGACCGCCGCCACCAGCTCGCCGTCCGAGACGACGGAGAGCGCGCCCGTTGGTTCAGCCCGGTCCGCGGGCGCGGCGTGCCGGCCCCCTGCGATCGCGAGCGAGGCAACGGCAAGGATGGTCAGCAGGCGCAGCATGTGGTGCATTCCCTACTCTTTCTGCCGTCTATCCAAACCGCTTGCGGCAAGCTCGGAACTCGAAGGTGGCGGCCGCCTCCCCGCCCACGTGAGGGCCCGCGCAGAAATGACTTGTACGAGTCTGCGTCAGGGTGGCACGTCCTGAGCGCGGCGAAGGGCGTGTTTTGTGAACTCACCACGCCCTTGGTTCCTCAGGGCGTGCCATCCAACTGATCAACCTGGTTCTGCGCAGACCCTTACGGCGTATCGTACTGCCGCCCGCTCGGGAGCGTCAAGCGATACCCGGAACGGGCAACGTCGCTCCGACCTTGGGGCGTCATGTTCCCGGCGACAGACCGACCGCGGGCAGAATCTGGGCCGGCCGTGCCGGCATTGCGGCTGAGGAGCGGGAAAGGAGGCGCGGCTCGGCGGCTTTACGCCGCTTGAGGTTGTCGTCGCTCACGTATATGATGGAATAATAGAGGAGGCGGCACGGCCGCTCGTGCGAAACCGTGCTGATTGCGCCGATTAGGCCGTTCGTGCGGACCGTAGCCCGCGGGAAGCGGCCCGCACGGACCGAGTCGGCGGCGAGGGCAAACGGAAGGTCTCAACAGGGGATAGGATGAGATATCTAGTCACCGGCGGAGCGGGCTTCATCGGGTCCCACCTTGTCGAGGCCCTGCTGGACGAGGGGCACGAGGTGCTGGTGCTGGACGACTTCTCCACGGGCAGGCAGGAGAACCTCGCCCATCGCGAGGAGTCCGACCGGCTGGAAGTGATCTCGGCCAGCGTCACCGACGCGGACCTGGTACGCGACTGCGTCCCCAGCGTGGATGGGGTGTTTCACCTTGCATCGGCCGTGGGCGTGCGCCTGATCATCGACGAGCCGGTGAAGACGCTCCAAACGAACGTGGAAGGGACCGCGGTGGTGCTGGCCGCCTGCGCGCGCCACGAGAAGCCGGTGCTGATCACGTCGACCTCGGAGGTGTATGGCAAGTCGGCCAAGGTCCCCTTCTCGGAAGACGACGACAGCCTGATCGGCCCGCCCACCTTCCGCCGCTGGGGCTACGCGGCGAGCAAGCTGTTGGACGAGTTCCTCGCCCTGGCCCATTGGCACCAATCCCGGCTGCCGGCGGTGATCGTCCGCCTGTTCAACACCGTGGGGCCGCGTCAGACGGGCGCCTACGGAATGGTGGTTCCCCGGTTCGTGCGCCAGGCCCTGCTCGGCGAGCCGCTCACCGTCTACGGCGACGGGCGGCAGAGCCGCTGCTTCTGCCACGTCGACGACGTCGTCTGGGCCCTGTTGCGCCTGTTCCGGACTCCCGAAAGCCGGGGCGGGATCTTCAACATCGGGAGCGATCGGGAAGTGACCATCGACGAGCTGGCCGAGATGATCCGGTCGGCGACCGGAAGCCGCTCGGAGATCCGCCACGTGCCCTACGCCGAGGCGTTCGGCAGCGACGCCTTCGAGGACATGATCCGCCGCGTGCCCGACCTGGCCAAGATCGGCCGCCTGATCGGCTACGAGCCCAAGCGCTCCCTGGAGGCGACGCTCGGCGACGTCATCCGGTACGTCGGCGCCCGGATCAAGGCGGAGGAAGAGGCGGGCGTGATCCGGTAGGGCACGCTTGGTGCACCCGTTGGCTCGACTCACGGCAGCGAGCAAGCCGTACGGGCGGGCTCCGTGGCTTCTCGCCCTGCCATCTTGCAGCGCATCCCGTTTTCCACCATCATACGGTGAGGAATAGGAATGGCGGGATGATTCCGAAGCGGCGGAAGAGAGCTCAGCACTTTGCGCTTTCCGCCAGGACGGAAGAGGAGATCGGTCATGGAGAACCGACGGCACGCCGCCTGGCGTTTGGGCCGGCAGTCCCTCGCGCTTCTTGCGCTGCTCGCCGGTTATCATCTCGTGCTCCGATGGCTGATGCTGTCCCGGGGGCTGGTCCTCGGCGTGGTGGGACCGGGAAACGCCGTGTATCGGGTGGTTCCGCTCTATGCCTACGTGAGGCCGCATTTCAAGACGGGCCTGCTCGTGGCGGCCGGCGTGCTCGTCGGCTACTGGTGCTGGGTGCGGTGCCGGGCGTGGAACCTCCAGCCGCGGCGACGCACGTTCGTGGCGGCGCTGGTGCTCTGGCACGTCGCGCTGGCGTGCGCCGTGGCCATGATCGACGGCGGCCCCCATCGCCTTTGGAGGCCGTACGTGCTGCTCGAAGGCACCGAATACATCGGGGCCGTGCCTCTGGTCGACTCCGCCCGCGGCTTCCTGCACGACTACGTGTCCCGGTTGCCGGAGTTGCCGATCCACTGCCAGGTGCATCCGCCGGGCGGGGTGCTCTTTTTGTGGTGGGTGGATCGCCACGTTTGGCCGGGACCGGCGGCCGGTGCGCTGGCGACGATCCTGGCCGCCTCGCTGGCGGTGCCGGCCGTCTATGGCCTTGCCCGGGAGGTGTTGGACGAGCGTTTCGCGCGCCTGGCGAGCTGCTTGTTCCTGTTGGCCCCGAACGTCCTGCTCTTCACGGCCACGTCGATGGACGCTGTCTTCATGGTGCCCATGGCGTGGACGTACTTTTTTCTGTGGATGGCCCGAAGTCGACGGCCCTGGCTCTTCGGTTGTCTCGGCGGCCTGACGGCTGCCGCCTCGGCGATGATGACGTTCTCGGCCGCTTTTCTGGGGCTTTGGGGGTTGGCGATGCTCCTGGTGACCGCCCTGCTCGACCGCCGCAGGCTGCCTGCGGTCTTGCGGGCGCTGGCCGGCGCCGCGGCGTCCTCGGCGTTATTCTTCACAGTGGTCTACTTATGGTCGGGCTACCACCTGTTGGAGAATCTTGGAGCGGCCATTGGGGCACATCACGGCATCATGCACGGCGGCAACTACGCCACGGCGCGGCAGTATGCTCACTTGGTCGCCGGGAACCTCGTTGCGCTGTTTGCCGGAGCGGGCATTCCCGTGGCCGTGCTCTTCTTCCGCCAGGCCCTCCGCGACGTGCGCGGGGTGGACGGTCGGTCGTCGGGCCGGCTGCTGAGCCTGAGCTTCCTGCTCGCGCTCGGGATCCTCGCGGCCGCGCCGCTCTACACGCTGGAGGTCGAGCGGATCTGGCTCTTCATGGTTCCCCTCGTCGTGATCTCCGCCACCCGGCCGCTCGGCCGCTCAGGACCGGCCGAGCGGCCCGCTCCGGAGATCGGCCTCACCTTCTGCCTGCTTTCGGTTCAAGTCGTGGCGATGGAAGTCCTGTTGAACACCATCTGGTAGCAGGTCGGCGCCGACTCTCTGGCAACGAGCGGTTCTTTGCTGGGGTCGGGGTGAGCGCGGTCCGGGGGTCGGTGTCGGCCCTTGCGACGAACGGCGCGCTGACTCCACTCTTATCCACGACGGATCAGCAGACCGACTTCGCCGGTGGTGATGGTCGTCTTCAGCAGGGCCCCGCCCAGGCACGTGACCGCGTAGAAGCCGAGGATCGTCCCTACCGGCCAGGGCAGGAAGCCCGGGATGCCGAACCGCTGTCCCGCCTCGGCGCTGAGAATGGGCCAGCCGGCGAACCACATCAGCAGGGGGACAACCAGGAAGGAGAGTGCCGGCAGGCTGGTGTACAAGGACAGGCACACCGCCGCTTTCAGGATCGCACGCACCGGCGCCGCGGCCCGGCGGAGCCACCGCGCGAAGACAACTCCCCAGACCACCGCCAGCCCGACGCTGAACACCGGGATTCCCATCCCCATGGCCAGCGCAACGCCCTCGACAAAGTAAACGGCAATGAGGATTGCGAAGCACCGGCTTCTCCTCCCGGGCGCCCCGTGGACCCGGCCGAGCATCCCGGCCAGAAGAATCGCCCCCCCGATTCCAGCCACCAGGTTCACCGCCAGCAGAATACCTACAGCAGGGTCCATTTTGTGGGCTCCGGCGGATTGCCTCGATCGCTCGTGCCTCGCGAGGTTGCCCCGAGAAGTCTGTGGCTGAAGCGGCGCTTCCTTTTATCAGGGGGGCGAGACACTTCCAGCCTATCGCCTGGCATGGTCCAGCACAACCGAGCGGGACGGTGCTCTTTTCCCCCGGAAATCCAAGGGGCCGTCGTCAAACGGCCTTTCCGTAGTCCCGTTGGCGGATCCTACTCGAACGCTTTAATCGTGCAGTTGGGTAAGACCTTCTGGAGCTTCGCGACCCCTGCTTCGGTCACCGAAGTCTTGGAAAGAGACAAACGCTCGAGCTGGGACAAGTGCTTCAAGTGCTCAAGTCCCGCATCGGTCACCCTAGTCCCATCGAGATGGAGAACCTTGAGATTCTCGAGTTTCCTCAGATGCGCGACACCCGTATCGGTGACGTCGGCGCGGCACAAATACAGATGCTCGAGCGATTGCAGCCTCGTCAGAGGTTCGACCTCCTGGTCGCCGATCTGGCTACACGCCAAGCGCAACGTTCTTAGCCCCTTGAAACCGGCAAGCTGCCCCAACCCCGCAGACGTGACCCGGCTCTGGTAAAGCGAGAGCTCCGAGAGGTCCGTCAGGTCTTGGATTGCGGCGAGTTCCCGGTCGGTGCTCCCCGACTGAAGCCGCAACTTGGTCAGGTTCTTCAGATCCTTGACAAAGGCCAACGCCTTAGAACCATCTGTACAGTCTGTCAAGTTGGCCGAGACGACTTGGCCGTCCTCGTTGGCACGCATTCTGACTCGCAATGCCGCGAGCTTGACGACCGACGCGCGCTCTTCGGGCACTGCGCCGGGAAAGGCATTGGGAGAAAGACCGCGGGCCTCGGGCAGTCTTTCCGCCAATCGCTTGGCGCCATCGTAGGTGACAAACGTGCCCCGCAAGCCCAAAGTCCGGATATTTGTGAGTCCATAGAAATGCGGCAATGTCTCATCCGTCACGTGGGTCTCCCCAAGCTCGAGCCAACTGAGATTCTCCAGGCCACTTATGTGCTCAAGCCCTGCGTCTATTGGGTTCCCGTTCAAAAAAAGCCGTTTCAACTGCTTCATGTCACGCACGCAAGCCAGCCCCTCGTCCGTGATTTTCGTCCGGAAAAGCCTTAGCTCCTCAAGGTTGGTGAGGCCTTTCAAATGAGCGGCTCCGGCCTCCGAAATACCGATTTCGTAGATTGACAGCCTCTTGAGACCCTTTAGATCACCCACGTGTCTTAAGTCCGCATCGGTGACGTTCGATCGCGACAGAGAAACGCTTTCGAGATTCGGCAACTCTTTGAGATGCGGGAGGACGTTGGCAGCCTCCTGGGATGCAAACAGACTCACCGATTGCACGGACTTGAGATCTCTCAGGGATTCGAGCTGGAACTTCGTCGGCGAGCTGGGCAACGACACGTTGTCGGCTTCCTCAAAGTACTTGTCCCCGAACTCTGCAATCAGATCCTCCGGACCGTTGACGCGAGTACTAACGGGGCGCGTTTCCTTGACCCTGGTGCTGCCCTGCGGCAAGAGTCGAAGCCGGCGCTCAAAGCCTCGCCAAACGGCAATGGCCCGTTTCTGACTACGATAGATCGTGGCGGCAGGGAGTTGTTCTTCGAGGGCGGCGATCGCCTCACCCGACAATTGGTCGCAGTCGACGATCAATACGCGTAGCGATTTCAGTTGCCCCAACTGCGCGGCGGCCGGGTCCGCGACGTTGCTGCCCGAAAGGTTCAGCACTTCGAGCCCGTCCAGACTCTGAAGCCTCTCAAGATCCTGCCCATTGACCCGCGTGTCGGTTAACCAGAGCTTCTTCAGGGCAGCACAACGGCCGACGTGGCGCAACGCTTCGC
>Ga0307378_10001972_pt1 | contig 32318 bp, 21 predicted proteins | sample UN1MG_FD_202238 | JGI IMG/M metagenome (GOLD analysis project Ga0307378, IMG submission 202238) | Soil microbial communities from Risofladan, Vaasa, Finland - UN-1 | ecosystem: Environmental > Terrestrial > Soil > Coastal area > Acid sulfate soil | place: Finland: Risofladan, Vaasa | collected... | reverse complement strand
TCTCTGAATCAGGTGACCAGCTTGGATTTACCCAGCCCGAATATCGCCCGTACGTGCCGCCATCGAGGAGTTTCTTCGCGGGTCCCGTCGGTCGTGACGTCTCTGGAGAAACAGGAATCACCCAGATAGCTCCTAATGAATAGAAGGCAACTTTTTCCGCATCGGGTGACCAGGAGCTATTGAACACAGGCATATCCACGAGTTTAAAAGAGTCGCCGCCGTCAAGCGGGATCACAAGCGTACCCCTAAGCAGAAACTTACCGTTCGGCGAAAGATTGAGGCCATGCCTGAATACATTACTTGTGCCCGCAAAAGTTCTGGTTTTGACATATTTCAGCCCGGTTTTCGGGTCAATTATATAGCCCTTATCTGTGGTGTTGCTCCGTATCCTTCGTTTCGCTTCATCTTTCTTTGCACGTTCAATACGCTCGACCATGAGCTTAGTGACCGGTATGATTGCGCTTGACGGGTATTGTTCGATGAGCTTAGCAAACGTTGCCTGTGCGGCATCAAATTGGCCCGCCCTGAAGTGCGATTGTCCGATCCAGTATTGAGCATCCTGTGCGACCTTACTGCTGGATGAGAGATTGATTACTTTGCTGTATTCGGCGATCGCACCTTCATAGTCCAAGCGTTTGAGCAGCTCGTTGGCTTTTTCGAAGTGTTGCTCCGCCTCTGGAATGGTCTCTGCCTTTACTGTAACTGATATCACAAGGACTATTACCAAAGCCGGGAATATTGTTATTTTCTTCATTTTTATTTCCTCTCATTTTGCGGCGCTGATTGATTGGGCCATATCCATTAACTGGGATATTTCGGCATTGCCGACGAGTACATACGAAACAGTATCATCTCTCCATGCGAGAATAGCCCCTCCGGCCTGCCCCTTGTTGCGGTACACGGCGTATTCTCTGAAATCCTGCGGTGCCAGACCACGCTGTCCTTCTAAAGGCTGTTCGAATAAGGAGATGGTATTGATACCATCGGTATAAAGCAAATGCAGGGCATCCCGGCCTTCGATTCGTCTGATTTGATCGAGCATGTAACCCGGGTGCAGCCGGGGCGGCGAAACAAGATCAAAATTCGCAACTTCCCGAGCCTCAGAAAGCGTGAGCGTGTGCCCGTTTGCAATTGCCGGAACTTCCTGTGAATTGGTAGGCTGCTCATAAGAAGGCCCCCGGACAATTATGCCGGGACGTGCAAACTCATACGGCTCATCCATAAATTCGTAATACAGCACATCGTGCCGGTTCACACGCATTCGCGCCGCAGGCGGCGTGGAAATATTCGCCGAGACGGTCTGAGCGACAATGTCCTGATGTTCTTTCAAATAGAAATTGATGGTAGCTGAATCATCGCGTATCTCAGGAGCAGGCTTGCCAGGGACCCCGCTTTGCGGGAATCTAAACCAATGGCTGACCGATAGCGTTATAGCAACGATGGCCGCCACTTCTGCGAGCTTGAACGTGACTTTCCTTAAAAGTGGATTTCTGAAGGTCCTTGCTCGGAAGGACCCGCGAGCTTTCATCCGTGCCTTTAATTTTTCGTACATTAAAGGCGATGGTTCCAAAGCCTGCCAGCCCTGGAGCACGCCGGAAAGTTTTTTGATTCGTCGTAAAGCCTGCGAACAATTTCGGCAATCCTGCAGATGGTCGCGTATCTGGCTTTTTTGCGGCTCATCTATCTCGCCGCTCAAAAACGCTTCCAATTCTTTCTGAACATCTTCGCATATCGACATTTCATTAACCTCTTGGATTTATTATTCGCTCCGTCTCAGGTGTCTCACAACGAAGACCTCCGTCGATAGATATTGCTATTGCTCCACGTATTTCGATAACGCTTTCATAAGTTTCTCGCGCCCCCTGTGATTCAATGATTTCGCCGTGCCGAGAGGACAATTCATAATCTCGGCTATCTCCGAGAATTTCAGAGCGTGATATTGTCTGAGGATAACGACGGTGCGTTCGTGTTCCGGCAGCTTTGTAAATGCCTGCCGCACCAATGTTTTCATTTCATCGGTCTGTGCACGTTTTGTTGGATCGGATGAAGGATCACAGACGGATTGCTGCAGTTGTATTTCTTCGCTATCCGGAGAAAACACGGGAGAATTCAAAGATAAATGAGACCGGAATTTCATCCTTCTTACCCTGTCACGGCACAAATTTAATGCTATACGAAAGAGCCACGTTTTGAATTTTGCAGTTGTCCGATACTTCTTTTTCGCTCGAACAACCTTGAAGAAAGTTTCCTGGCAGAGGTCTTCGGCGTCTTCGGCACTCAATACCATGCGATAGATAAAGGAGAATATGGGCTTCTCATACCTGCGATAGAGCGTTTCAAATGCACCTTCATCCCCATCGCGGCAGCTTAACATTAATTCTTCATCCGAACGCAACATTCTCATATTCTGAAGTTATTCAGCCTTCTGATAACACAAACGCACGAGACCGCAAAAGGATGCAAAAATATTCGAAGATTCTTCCCGCATTCTGACAGGCGCAAAGGGCAGTCTTTTCCGGGCGGTGCCGGCGGGCAGGTTGTTAATAATCTTTAAAGCTTTTCATCCATTCGGGCCAGTCTTCCGGTTGCGCGCTGCCGGCCCTGGTCCAGATGTTTGCCGTGTCGAACTCGCGATGCCAATTCAATGTCCACAATTCCTTAAGTCCGATCTTCCTCACCGTACTGCAATCCATAAAAAGCCCATTTATGTACCCACTGTGTCGGTTGATGCAGACAAGACTCATTTCACCGGAGGGTATTTCCTCTATTTGAGCGGGGCTGTCGGTGTGATGAGGGTAGAGGTCGAGCCAGGCACAATCCAAAAACAAAGGTATCTTGTCGGCATTTTTTTCATACCGGGTCCTCCAGTACCTTTCCCCAAGAGCCACTGATGGATCACGGTTGCAAATCCACTCATTTTGCCCGTAACTGCCGTAGTCCGGCGCTTGCTTTTGTTTGATGCCTGTCCATCCGCTTTTGTCCCATGACCAGGCCGCGAATGCGAATCTTACTCCCTCGAAATGCGGTTTCGTAGCCGATGGACAAACAGTCAAGCTGCCTCGATCCATGTAATAATCCCAAAGGACTACCGGCCAGTCATTAGCCGCATCGCCGCCTGCTGTACTACCTCCTGTATTGAATTTGCCCTCGTTGTCTTCGGTGTACATCCACCAAATCAAACCCCACTGTTTCATATTGGACATGCAGGCGACCGCCTGTGCCTGTTTCCTGACCCGCTGAAGTGCCGGCATCAATATCGCCATCAACAGTGCGATGATGGCAATCACCACCAACAGCTCAATCAATGTGAATCCTCTTTTTCTGTTCATGGCAGTACTCCGGCAATCTATATGTGGAGCAGCAAATCCAAAATTTATCGTACAACTTCTGAGATGGAAAATCAAGAAAAATACCGGGAATTTTTAAGTGTGTGCCCCAATTCCATGCTGCGCATCTCAAAAATGAATTGGAAAGGGCCCTGCGTGTCTAACCTGCCAATCGGGAATCACGGATTGATTTTTCGCTCGGCCGGCCGGCTCAGACTCGTACCCACTGGTTTGTTGCAGGATCATACTGTCTTATGATCTTCGCCGGATTTCCCGCCGCCACGCTATAAGGAGGGACGTCTTCGATGACTGTGGAGCCGGCGCCTATAACTGAATTGTTCCCTATTTTTACTCCGGGGAGTATTACGGAGTTGGCGCCGATCCAAACATTTTTTCCAATGATCACCTGATCGGTTTTTACGCCTTGTCTCATGAAGTTTTTCGAGACATCTTCGTAAAGATGGGATTGCCCGCTGATAAAGCAGTTTTGGCTGCACGCCGAGCCTTCTCCTAACAGTACCGGCCCCATCACGATACTGCCGATACCTATACTGGCGCCGTTTTCCAGAACGATGTCACCATGCCAGGTGCAGACCACACACAAGGTTTCGATAAGTGTGTTTTTTCCCAGCGAGAGTTTGTGAAGTTCATGGTGCGGGGCTTGCGGTATAACATCGAGCCTTGCCCATAGACTAATTGAAGATGGAAATTCCCTCTCGACGTAAGCCAGCCTTGTTAGCACTTGAATCATGCCCAGATAGATGCTCTTGACTATATCTCTGGTTAATCCCAGGACCGATTTGACTACAGTACGGATTCCTCCTGCGTGGTCACATATAGGATATGTTATATGCTGCACGGTTTTCATTCTATTTTTCTACAACACTTAATGAGTATCCCCCGCTATATCCATTCAGCATGCGATACTCCCTTCCCTGGAAAACTACTCGGCGAGAACTATAATTAAGTGCCGCTATCGGTGCCAAATGTAACTCTTTTTTATACGATCTTGCTAATAAAAGGTTCGTATGCGGTTCAAGGACGTTAAAAAAGCTTTAGCACACTTTTTTCAGATTAGGCGGCATGTTTCAAGTTTCTCATTTTGGTGTATTTTACTTCTTTTGCTGACTTTAAAGAACGTCAAAAATTATTTAAAATAGTTGACTGTTGTTGACTCAACAATTGTATATTGAACCCATGGAAGAAAAAACTGCACAGTCTGAGAACGAGTTTAATCCGCAGCAGAAAAATCCGCTAAAGTCAACTCTCCTGGCCAGCTCGGAGGGCTGTCTTCTTCTTATCGGAATCGCATTGGCATTTATATACACTTTCTGGCTCGGGATTAAGCTGCTGCTTTCTCCGGATGAATCTCAGGTTCTCATCGGAATGACAGCTACGGAGCTGATGTTCGGCCGGGCCGCCGCCATGGCGTTCGGATACTCTCTGGATCTTGGACATATAACAGTCATTTCAATATGTATCGTCATTGAGACGATTCTGGTGCTTATTTTCTATCCCTTGTTCGTTTTTAGCTGGCGGCATCTGTTGGTCGTCAAATGGCTAAAGAATACATTCGAGCGAGTCCGGAAGTCGGCCGAGACCCACAAGGACAAGGTCCAGAAGTATGGTGTCATCGGGCTGTTTGCTTTTGTCTGGTTTCCTTTCTGGATGACCGGCCCGGTCGTCGGCTCTGTGATTGGATTTCTGCTGGGCCTGCGAATCTGGCTGAATATGACCGTTGTGCTGGCCGGGACTTATGTGGCTATCGTTGGCTGGGCCTTTCTTCTGCGCCAGTTCCATAAACAGGTGGCATCCTACAGTTCTTACGCCGCCATGGTCCTAATGGCCCTGCTGATCTTCATTATTATCGTGGTGCATTTTTTGTATCGAACACTCCACGAAAACAAAAACAAGACTTAATGCAATATTGATTTTGTTGCTGCGATTAATCAAGCACGGGCATGCTTTGTCGCTTATGAAATGACCGCTGGAAAGGACATCTGCCAGCCTGGGACGGCTGGGAAGAGATATGGAAAATGGGCAAAAAGGCCAAACGGGACGAATTACTGCAAGCACCTGAAAAAGATAACGGCGGGATTTTAGCAATCCCGCCGTTCTACACAAAAAGCTGAGGATTGAATCAATCGAAGAGCGTCTTTGGGTGGGCTCCCCCGCCGCGGTTATTGGCATCATCGCCCAGATTTCGAGATATCACGTTGTTGTCCGCCACGCTGTCGTCCGGGTACAAAGCGATTGGCGTCCCTATTACACCGCGGACGTCGTTGAATCCAACCTTGTTGCCTACGATGTCGGGCACGGGCGGGTCTTGATCGAGTCCAAGGTCGGAGAGCGCAATACCTTCAGCCGGGTGGTTGCGAGGATTATTGCTGGATATAGCAACATTGTTCTTCAAGATGCTGTTTCCAGTGATTGGTCCAGCGAGGCGGCCGGAGCGACGATCACTCATCAAGCAAATGCCCGCCACGCTGTAGCCGGCCTCCGGATATGGTGGTAGCTCGTCGTATCTATCAATTTCGTCCTGGGGAACTACGACCTGCCCTGTAACCTTGTTGTGAGCTATAAGATTGTTATTTGCTGTTGCTCCCTCGTAGTCCCGAGTGCCGATAAAAATTCCGATACCGCCACCACTTGAGGTTCGCAGTCCATTGATGACATTGTGACTGATGTCCCACCCACTGCCGTTCCAATTAGTTATGCCCTGATATGGGATCGACATAGTACAGTGGTCGATAGTAACATCATCGGTATCCCTGCTGTAAACAGGTAAATCCACTGTCTCAAATGACAAGTTGCTGATTGTCGCGCCATTGCCGGCACCGTCTCGGAAATAGAATCCAGTCATAAAGCCGGCATACGCAGGCCCGCTGTTTATCACGGCACCGTCTTCACCCTTGATTTCAACAGCTTTGGTAACTGTTGCTCCGTAGTGGTTGCCGGGACCGACGAAAATAGTATCACCCTCCATTACATCGCCGGAATCAATGGCATCCTGAATGGTCGCAAAGTCCCCGGGAACATTCCAGGTCGCAGCCTGGACAGTGTTGCCCACTGCCGTCGCAAATGCCGCTGCTACACAAATTATCAATAAACGTTTCATCTTTGTTTCTCCTCCAAAAATATTCTGTTACATTTTCTTAGCTGCGGACCGCCGGCAGCCGACAAAATTCAATTCTTCTCAATCCTTCGGCGCATACTTTAATCCGTTTGATTGCCCCCATATTGTTCCTTATGCACCTCCTTTCTCCTCTCGGTCTGCTTTTTTATTGCAAAATATTACTATTTTGCCATGCCTTGCCACGTGAGCGCACCGACAAGATACTTGTGTGGCTGTTCCCTTGCCCGCGGTTGCTCTCCATAAAATCGGCTATTTGTGGGGAAAACTCGATACGCAGAGAAGCTTCCTCGCCACTCCTCCGTGACGCCGGATACTGAGGAAATTGTACCTGATTGAGACAGGTCTGTCAATAAGAAAGTCTCATAAAAAAGAATTTCTTTGCAGGAACAGCGAATCGGCGTTGAAATCAGGTTTTAAGACACCTGCAAAATGACTGAATTTGTCGTAGTCAACGAGCAGAAACAGGACAAATTTCGCCGGCAAGACGATAAGCATGCTGGTAGCCAGCGGATTTCGAGGTGATTTTGGGCTACAACGCCTTTTCGTTGACAGGGCTTCTCTATGATGTGTGTCGTTGCTCTTTGAAAAGTTCATCTTACAGCCCTGCTGATCTTCATTATTATCGCGGGGCATTTTTTGTATCGAACACTCCACGAAGACAAAAACAAGACTTAATGCAATATTGATTTTGTTGCTGCGATTAATCAAGCACGGGCATGCTTTGTCGCTTATGAAATGACCGCTGGAAAGTGAATCAATTGTGAAATCTTCCGTCTAATTTGCGGGAAGAAAAGCCTCAGGCGAATCAATCTTTCACTGCATCCTGCCCCCGATCGAGATCAGGTGTGAATATGTGCGCAGGTACATTTTTCCGCCGGCGACCGCGGGGGTGGCCTGGCTCTTTTCACCTAACGGATTGATCGCTAACAGCTCGTAGGCGGGCGCCGCTTTAAGAACGAGGACTTGGCCTTGTCTATTGATGCAGTACAGCAGGCTATTGATCCAGACCGGAGATCCGTAAAACCTGCCGCCCGGCCTTTCGGACCAGAGCACCTGGCCTGTTTCGATGCGCAGGCAAGAGACATCTCCCCGGTCGTGAAAGGTAAAGAGCAGGCCGTCTTTCGCTAAGGATGTAGGGACATACGGAGCGGTTTTTCCGGTGCATTTGTATGCGAGAGTTGCCTGTCCGGGATTGTCTGAAGAGCCGGGCCGGACCGCGGACAATTGTATCCCGGCTCCGCCTTTGCCGCACGCGCCGATTAGCAAATCCCCTGCAATAACCGGAGAGCTGACGACGCGAGCCGGCAGCGCCGAATCTAATTCCCATATCACCTTTCCCGTATGAGGATCTACACCGCTTATTCCGTGTGCTTCGCTTGCGAAGATCAACTCTGGTTCACGACCCTCGGGCGAGTAAACACAGGGCGTCGAATAAGATATCTGTTTGTTATTCCTTTCCGTCGTCCAGCGTGTTTCGCCGGTCAGTCGATCGAGGGCGATCCATGCACTCTGTTTGTCCTTGCCGCCTTCCCACTGCTCGTGAGTAAAGACTACGATATCATCGAAGAGCATGGGTGACGTCCCCGGCCCGAAGCGGGAATTGACTCCCGGAAAAGTGCGCTGCCAGAGCTCCCGGCCGGAATGATCCAGGCCGGCAATAATCGTCTCTTCGCTCGTCTGCCATAGGACGTAAACGCGCTCGGCGTCCACAACGGGCGTAGAGGTGGCGTAGCTATTGTCACTGTGGGAGCGATAGGCGGTGAGTTTATATTTTTTTTGCCACAATACCCGGCCGTCGGAAACGCTAAGGGCCAGAAGTATGCCGCCCGCCGGTTCGGGATTCTCACAGGTCACGAACACTTTGTCATTCCAGAGAACCGGTGAGCCGTGACCGCCGGCGGGCAGTTTTACCTTCCAGTTGTAATCTTTTTCTGTCCATTTGACGGGAATCGTCCGGGCATCACTTATCCCCTGGCCGTTCGGGCCGCGGAAACGCGTCCATTCCTGCCCGCGGGCTGAGCAAGTCAATAAAATGCCTAAAAGCAAACAAAGGCTCCATCCTTTGGTTCCGCTTACTATCGCCAACCTAATAACTTGTTTCATCGTGCCCTTTCTTCCTGAAATTTATTCTTACACTACACCGTCATTCCCGCGTCACACCGTCATTCCCGTGCCACACTGTCATTCCCGCGTCACACCGTCATTCCCGTGCCACACTGTCATTCCCGCGTCACACTGTCATTCCCGCGAAAGCGGGAATCCAGTTTTTATTCCATCCAAGCATCTTGGCAAAAAGTAAATCGCTGCTGCTTGGTAAAATCCAATCAATACATACATATTAAGTACAATTGGTATAACTATTGTCGGTTATGAGTTTAACAATTTTTGCCGCAAAAGACAAGATGATTCGATAGTGTCGAGTAGTCTGTCAACTTTGATTAGGTAGTTTGTCATTCCGCACTTGGTACGTGTTTAGCCGGCCTGAAGGCATTCGTGACCATCCCCAAGCTTGAACCCCGCCGTGCGGTGGTCCAAGCTTGAGGCTGCCACCCGTTTTCCATGAATTCTATTGGGTGGCAGCCTCATCCCGATTGTCGTTTATCTCCGATGGGGATGGCTTTTCCCTGGCTAAAAACGTACCGTACTTGATGCTGAATCCAGGATGTTAACGACTCTGGATTCCCGCTCCCCGCTTCCGCGGGGACAAGTTTACACCTGCGAAAGCAGGTGCGGGAATGACAAGCCACAGAATCAATCAAGACGAAGTATTAGTTAAGTGCCCTGTCATCACGGTTCCAGAGCGGCGAGATGCTTAGCGGTTGCCCGGATGATTTGCTGCCGCGATTCGAACGGCAGGTACATCGCCCGCATCACAAAGCGATATCGCTGCCCGACTTTATACTGCGGCATGAACCACTGGAAATCCCAGGCCGGATTCCCGTTGCCGCCTCCCGAAGGAGATTGGCTGAATCTGACGTTGTCACCCGGCCGAAACATCAGTACGAAGGCCATTCCGTGACTTACGCCGTAGTACCACGGTTCGGTGTAGAGATAATTCGACTTATTGAAGACGAGCGTCAGCGGGAAGTTCGGATCGTGGGCGAAATTGAGATTGTCATCGACAGCCAAATGGGTCGGCAATTTTCCATGCTCAGGCGTCACGCCGCGAATCCACCGGGGCTCTGCGTCGTTCTCGCCGGCAGGGCGGCCCAAAAAGTAAATGTCCAGCGATTCGGGCTTGTCTATATAGCTGGCGAAGAACAAGCCGATATAATCGTTCTTAAATGTGCGAGCACGAGGGATACATTCCAGCGTCATTTCAATAATACCGTCTTCGAGCAATTTATACCGCAACCAACTCTCGAGCTGCCAGTGCGGCGTAGGCGGCTGGTAGAGCTCCGCCGTATATTCATCGATTTGCCTTATCTGCATCGGGGCACGTCGCGGCTCAAAAAGAATGTCTCTTGGTTGATTGGTACCATCATGGATGTGTTCGAAATTAAGACCGGCGTAAAACGGAACGAAGAGGTTCTTGTTACTGGCACTGTGAGTGAGCGAAGCTACGCCACTGTACCCGCCGCGATGCCCCGGCAGCAGTTCATCATCGACCGGCTCGTTATTGACTATCACAGCCCTGACGTCCCCACGCTCAAGAACTATATAATGCTTGCCGGAATCCGTAAGGCTGATATTGTTCGAGGTGCTTTCCGGTGTTTTATCCTCATTAGCTCCGTGCTTGCGGAGCAGTTCGACGATTTTGGTGCGGCCTTGATGTTGGGCGTAAAACAAGGGAGTCCGACCGAAGCCGTCTCTTGCGTTGACATTCGCTCCTTTGGCAATCAGCAGTTCAACGATGTCATTATGGCCGTAGACTGCACTGTGAAGAGGGGTCCATTTGCCTGTGTTGATGTCAGCCCCTTTAGCAAGAAGCAGTTCAACCATTTCCTTGCTGCGATAAGCTGCTTCCTGTAAGGGTGTCCATTCTCCGGCGTTGACGTCCGCACCGTTAGCGATCAAAAGCTTAGCTACTGCTATCTGTCCTGCCTTAGCGGCATAACACAGCGATGTTTGGCCCGTCTGGTCATTAGCGTCCACATTCGCACCGCCGTCAATGAACTTCTCCACTCTCTGCAAATCTCCAATATATGCGGCGGTATGCAGTGAAACATCGGCACTCTTGGACACGAGCAGCTTAGCTAACTCTTTTCGGCCTTGGTCAATCGCCAGATCAATAGGTGTCCGGCCCCGCGTGTCCTTTGCGTTGACATCAGCACCTTTAGCGATGAGTAGTTCCGCTACTTCCTTGTGTCCGTAACGAGCGGCGCAGTGCAGAGGTGTACACCCATGCACCTTCGTATTGACATCAATACCTTCTTGGATAAAAGCCTTTACTTTTGCTAAGTCTCCAGCATCCGCAGCCTTATGTATAGTAGATTTAAAATCATAAAGTCTTATGGCATTTGTACGAAGCACCATCTCGGCCAGTTCAAGGGCACGGTTACGCGAAATCTGCCCATCGTTCATCATATCTGTTAGAGCTATAGCGAGGGCATTACGTGCTGAATTTGTAGAAAGCCAAGCTAATTCTTCCCAATTTATTAATGGCGAAATTCCAGTAGCGTCGGTTCCGAATAAAACTTTCTCAGGATGCCGTTCAAGCCAGGCACGAATCGTTTTACTCAATGTATGCGGGGAACGAAGAAAGGCCTGTGCCGAGAAGTCGGCATAAACATTTGGCTTCTTTAACATTGCACCCGCTTCTTTATCAAACGGCCACCCGCCATGAATCATTACAAATTTGGTATTTCGTTGGGCAGGATCATTAAAGACAGACTCCAATAGCATTGGATTCGATCCACTTATGTTGAAATATGGACCGCCACCGATACCTGTATGGATATGTACTTTTAGATCTAATCGCCCTGCTTCTTGAGTTATATAGCGGAAAAGATAATCTTCCAGTTTGTGTTGTTCGCTAATTGAAAGTTCCTTTTCTTGAAGCAGCTGCTCATAGACCGAGGCCGCTTCCACACTGGATACTTTTTCGAAATTGAGTGGACGCCAATAAGCAGTACGAAACTTAATGGCTATCGCACCTTCTTGCTTAAATGATTCAATCGCCGGAGTCACAACAGTTTTGGTATATTCCTCTAACGTCGCTGCAGGTTTTTTATCGCTTTCGAAAGGATTCACAAAAGTATCTGCAAATGCGACCCAATAAAAGCGAGGCGGCGTTTGTCCCAAACCGAGTTCGTACCAATTAACCAATACAGTTTCTATTCCTAATTTATCTAAAACCCAGGTTGGGTAATTCTCACCTTGCTCACGTTTAATACGTTGCTTCTCCTTAAAAACAAGGCTTAGATGTTCTTTTTCCATGTCGTTATATTTATATCCGTATAAATCACGCCAGGCACCTGTCCAATGAGGATTGTCAAAACGAAGATTCACAGCACGGTCAAAAGGTGGCTGGCCAAGCAAATCGGCAGGCTCTTCTTCGGTGCCCTGGTAAGCAGTAGCTGGACGCATGTGGGAATGATTATCTATGGCTTTAATTCTTGCGATTTGTTCAACCAAATTAGGGTCTGGGATTGTTTGTGCACTTGATTGAAACGATATGAGAATAAAAATCGTGAATGTTAATAGCCAATAAATTCGATATATTTCTTTCATGACTTACCCCATTGATATTATCCGAGATTTCCCATTTAACTTTCTAAACAGTACTTCTGCACGCTACATTCTCCCGGATTCTGGTCCAATGTTGTTCCGATGGTGTGTATACGAATCAAAGTTCGATGGATGAAATTATAGGCCGAATCGGTGAATATAACAAGGTTTATATCCCGGCAAGACTCTGTTTCTAATTATTGCATATACTGTCTTGTCTCAGGCTTGGGAAAGGAAAGTCGATAGACCGGGGTCTTTTGCATTTGGGGTATGTATTTCTTATATTTTAATCGGGTGGCTACCGATGAATCAGCCGAGGCCCGTGTTGACATGAGGAAATTACAGTTTAACAAAGGCTATAATAGCAGGGAGACGTTTTATGGATACTATAAAAGGATTTTGGCAGCATACCAACAGCAAGATTTACGCGGTCGAAAGTGATACGTTCGGAAAAATCGTAGGCGGCGTCGGACCACTGGGCCCCAACGACTTGCACGATCTCGAAGATTATGATTACAAACCCGCTATAACCAAGTGGCTGGCGGATGCAATGGCCCAACATAAATTGCGTCGAATCAATGCCCCCTCATATCGATAATACGTTGCTATTCTTAGAGCGTGTGTGAGAAGTGGCTGTAACGCGGTTTTATGCCGATATAGAATGATATGGAACGGACACCATATCCAGGCGATTTGACGGATGAGCAATGGAAGCTCGTAGAACCCTTGATTCCCCCAGCCAAGCCCGGCTGGGAATGAAGTATATAAGTTGCTGTAGTGTATAGCACTTCAACTGACAGTTCCGCTCTGATGCCGCAGTGTTCGCAGAAAAAATGGAGGGTCAATCATCCAATTCGAGCACGGTTTTAATAAAATTTATTACCAAACGGTTGTAGTGCATGCCGCCCACGACGTGCCGTGATTTCGGATAAATCATCAGCTCGAACTTCTTATCGGCCTGCTGCAGCGCATTTACGAGCTTGAATGTGTTTTCGATATGCACGTTGTCGTCGACGTAAGGCTTGTCCCTGAGCCACTCGATTGCCTCTTCGATGTCTTCGAGCTCACGGACGCCTAATTACTTATACGGGGCCCATACCAAATCAATTGGTATAGGCCCCGAAATAATACAAATCCTTTGCTACTCTGCAAAGTAGCTTTGCTACGTAGCACGAGAGCTACTCTTCAAGCCACTAATCCGTTAGTTCGGCATAGTACATACCGCCTTGTCGTATATCAAAACGGCTTGTCAAACGGCTTAGTAACGCCGGCAAGCCACGCAATTTCCTCTTGTGTCAACGCACGGTCGTAGATGCGGATGTCGTCGGCGAGACCGGAGAAAAATTGATCTGCTTTTGTCATTATCGCGATAAGCAGATTGTTATCGTTGGTATTGATTGAGTGTGAGCCAATGTCCCATTCCTGGCTGAGCTGGCCATTTATGAATACCTTTATATATGGTGGACTATATTGCCCCGCGACATGTGACCAAATACCGTTTCTGATGGTTTCAGCAGTTTGTCTATAAAGCCACGCCGTACCGCTTGAAATACCAAATTCTATACTTCCACCATTAGTAAAACATAACCCATACGTCTGTTCTGCTCCCCACGCTTCTTTCGCAACTAACCACCTGTAATCCCCTGTACTCTGTGGATTCACCCACGCCGCAATCGTAATCGCATCAGTAATATCCAGGCTTGGCGAATCAGGCACTTCAATATAATCATGTCTTCCGTCGAACTCCAGCGCACCACCTATCTTTCCGGCCACCCACGGTGGGTTACCCGTGAAGGTGCCGTCATTGCCGTTGCCGCTGGAGTCACCGGCGACAGTGCCGGAACCCTCGTCAAAGGCAAAATGCGCTACCAGACCCGCAACGCCTGGTTCGGCCGGAGTTACCAACTGACGATCAAAAGGATACATACAGATATCGTCAAAGAGCACCATACCAGAACCACCGGCACCACGCTCAATGCCGATACTTAACTCAGTAACAATGCTAAGGTCCAGAGAAAAATCTGCCAGATTAATATTCCACGGCCGCCATCCTGCTTTACTTAGGTTACTCGCATCGCCGTCATACAACACCTTAACGCCGTTGAGCTTCACGTACATCTGCTCAGCAGTATTGTTCGGGTCGCCGTGGAACCATAGTGACAATGTTTTAACACCATTCCCGCTCCAGTCACTGCCTATCGGAAGGTCAGCAATATTAACTGTTGCCTCTGAATAAGCAGCAGCGCTGTTGTCGTAAAACAGCGGCATCGACTGGTCGCCGCCGTGCACGATCGTGGTCTCGACATAATGTTCACCTGCGGACCAGTTCGGATTCGGATAACCCACTGTCGAACCGTTTTCCGCGATTTCGTATCCATCTTTCCACGACGTCCATATCTCGCGGGGTGGATAGTCATTGTAGTCTTCAAAATCGTCCACAATTAAGAACTCATTTGTCGTAAAGTTCCAGATATCGCCTTGCCACGTTGTGTTGGTCTCGGCCTCATTGACCTCATTAACCTTCCAGTAATAAGTCTGGCCCAAATCGAGCGATATGGGACCATAGCTGGCCTCGGTAACAGTATTAACAGGTAAATTGTTGTCTATCACTGCCTGCTCATCGGTGCCGATATAGACATTGTGCTCAGCTGCCTCTCTGCCCGCTCTCCAGTTGAGGACTAAATCGACATCCACATCTGTTGCTCCCGACTCCGGCTGTGGCTCTGTTGCACGCAGAGGGGTGTACAAAAAGCGGACCTCGCTCAGACCGTATTGGTCCACAATGCTACCCCAGTTGCTGATAGCTGTAATCCTGACGTTCTTTGCTGCTACACCACCAAAATCAACAGTGGTATTGTGTGCATAGTCAGATGCACCAGACGCCCGGGCAAATTCATGAGTAGCTCCTAATGTCATATAGTCCGTGCCGTTGACCGAATATTCAATGGAAACATCTTTGAACCCTACACCTATCGTTGGCTCCATCATTCCATTATGGTTCCATACCCACATCTCGTGCAGCTTATAAATCTTGTCGAACTCATATTGGATCCAGGCTGGCCCTGTTTCGCTAATGTCGCTGAGCCACATAGTTGTAAGTTCATTTGAGTGCAAGTTATTATCATCCAATCCGGAACCGTTCACGGTATTTTCCTGTCCCTGATTTTCTGACTGGCTGGAAGCTGTGGCAGTAATGTTCCCGATGGGATAAGCAATCGGCTCAGTTGTAAAGCTCCAGACAGTGCCTTTGAACTCTATATGGCTGGTGGGCGGCGCATTGACTTCATCGACCCGCCAGTAGTAAGTTTTGCCAAAATCAAGGCGTTGTGGCGGAGTATAGCTGGCAGCAGTCTGGACGCCGCCGCCAACGGCATCATTGACATCGTCGAAGCTGTCACCAAGATAGACTATGTGCCCGTTCACTGGCGCCGCAAATTCTCCCGGCTCCCAGCTAATGACCACCTCCCGCGGCACATCTGTTGCCTTATCAGCCGGGCTCGGTTTAGAAGCCAGCTCAGGTGGTATACCTAACATGACCTGTTGAATCTCGGCCTCGGTCAGGACCCGGCTGTATATGCGGACGTCGTCGGCGAGACCTCCGTAATATTGACCATCATTCTGACCCGAGATCAACATATCTATGTCGTTGGTATTGATTGAGTGTGAGCCAATGTCCCATTCTTCGCTGAACTGACCATTTATGAATACCCTTAGATATGGTGGACTATATTGCCCCACGACATGTGACCAGTTACCGTCACTGATGGTTTCAATAGTTTGTCGAAATTCCCAAGCTGTACCGGTTGAAATACCAAATTCTATACTTCCACCATTAGTAAAACTTAATCCGTATGTCGCCCCTGTTCCCCATCCTCTTTTTGCGATTAACCACCTGTGATCACCTGTGCCCTGTGGATTCACCCACGCCGCAATCGTAATCGCATCAGTAATATCCAAGCTTGGTGAATCCGGCACTTCAACATGATCAGTTCCATCGAAATCCAGTGCACCACCTATCATTCCGTCCACCCACTGTGGGCCACCCACCAAGGAGCCGTCATTGCCGTTGCCGCTGGAGTCATAAGCGATGGTGCCGGATGTCTCATCAAACCTCCACCAGCCGACAAGACTGGGGTCAGCAGCATTTGCTACGCCAGTTAGAACCAGACCCAGCAAAAAAACAAAAGAAACCAAACAAATCATTTTTTTACACATTTTCGTACACATGGTAGTCTTCCTACAAAAAAGTTACAAATAATTGTGAACTATGCCTTGGCAACACACCAAAACACCCGATGTTTCCAATAAATGAACATCGAAAACCAAAAATCGTAAATTGTTTATATCTGCCCATGATAACTTTTCCGATTTGCCAATACCTCCTTCCTTCAAAAGCCCGATATTCGGTGCTAATAAAAAAATAAGTTTCTAAACAACATTATTCAACAAGAAAGGGTGAGCCTAAAAGCACTACCTTTTCTATGCAATAGTTATTTTCAATAGTCCCTGAAAGGTCTAATCCACTCCGGCCAGTCGCCAGCCTCAACGCCGCCGGCTACGGTCCAGTAGCCCGCTGTGTTGAATGTCCTGTGCCACTTCAGTGTCCATAACTCCTTAAGACCGACCTTTCTGGCGGAGAAATCCAAAAATACGGAGCTTACATATCCATCATGCCGATTGATGCAGCAACGGGCCATATCATCGGCCCAAGGCGCGAACTCGTTGTTAGCAGCCTCACAGGTTTCTATCGGCCAGGTGTCGAAGCGGAGGGAATCCACGAACACTGGTACATTGGCTGCACCGGATACATTAGCCGTCCAGCCGTCCTTCGCAGGCACGTTTCTTCTCTCGAATTTAGCATTAGACGGTATATCAAGGACATAGCCATTAATAGTATAGCTTCCGGCCATGCCGTTTGGACCCGCCTCGTATGTTTTACCAGTAATACTGCAAGTACGACTGCCTGTAAAGATGCCCCAGGCGTTGAAAATATTAAGTGTGGCCGCAGACTTGCCGTTCTCGTCAGTTATTGGTTTTTTGGCCGTCGGGCAGAACCAGATCTTATTGGCCTTCCAATCCTTAAGCCGGTCTTCAAGTTGCCAGGGCCACCAAAGACCCGTTTTGCCCGAATCAGTGCCACCAAGGCCATAGTGTAAACCGGACCAGAATTTGCCGTCGTTGTCTTGAGTGTACATTGCGGAAATAAGACCCCACTGCTTGAGATTCGCCAGGCACCCAATTGTCCGTGCCTGCTCTTTGACCCGTGCCAGTGCTGGCATCAAGATCGACATCAATAATGCAATGATGGAGATTACCACCAAAAGTTCTATTAATGTGAAACCTTTTATTTTACACATGCCGACAGCCTTTCTTATTAAAAGTTTTTTATAGGTGTTCGTGGGTATTTTGATAGTATCGAGGAACACACCCAATACCCGATGTTTCCAATAAATAAACATCGAAAATCAAAAATCACAAATCGTAAATTGTTTATATCTGCCCAGGATAACTTTTCCGATTTGCCAATACATCCTTCCTTCAAAAGCCCGATATTCGGTGCTAATAAAAAAATAAGTTTCTAAAAAACATTATTCAACAGGAAAGGGTGAGCCTAAAAACACTACCTTTTCTGTGCAATAGTTATTTTCAATAGTCCCTGAAAGGTCTCATCCACTCCGGCCAGTCTTCGGGCAGGGCGCCGCCAGCTTTGGTCCAAAAACCACCCATGTTAAACTCGCGATGCCACTTCAACGTCCACAGCTCCTTAAGTCCAACCTTCCTGACAGAGAAATCCATAAAAGAGCTGTTTATAAGCCCAACATGTCGGTTGATGCTGTAACGCCTCATCTGATTACTGCCTGCTGCCTCTCGCTGACAATCATATTCAGGGGGGGCATCGGAATCCTTTGGATACCCATCAAACCACCAGGAATCCAAGACTAATGGTATACTACCTCCAGCTTTAACATCACTCCTCTTCCAGTGATTTTTCCTGGGAGCCAAACTACTTACTGGGTCCTCCCTTTTTTGCGGATCACAAATCCAACTATTTTCGGCGTAGCTGCCATAAAGACCCTCTCCAGCCCGCCAATCGAAGTCATACCAGTCCTCACCCATAACGCCCCAGGCTGAAAATGTACCCTGGCCTCCCTCAGTCCAGGGTTTTGTGGCAGCCGGGCAGCAGCGCAGCTTTGAATCCTTGTAGTATGATTGCAGCGCATTCATCCAAAATGATTCCCAATTGGATGTACCATAGCTACTTCTATTAAAGTAATTGTCGTTATCGTCCAGATACATAAAATAGATCGTGCCCCATTGTCTTAGGTTAGACTGACAAACAACTACTTTCGTCTGTTTTTTTACACGCTGCAGTGCTGGCATCAAGATCGACATCAATAATGCGATGATGGAGATTACCACCAAAAGTTCTATTAATGTGAAACCTTTTATTTTACACATGTCGACAGCCTTTCTTTTCAAAAGTTGCTTATAGGCGTGCGCGGGTATTTTGATAGTATCGAGGAACACACCCAATACCCGATCTTTACTTTCCATTCACTTTACGCCCTCCAGGGACGCTCTCTATTCATTTCTCCTGATAATATATTTTTTGCGATAATCGCATCTTCTCTAATCTGAAAATCAAACATCCCTGCACAGATGAAATCGGCGCCGTTTTCGTAAGCGTACTTGAAGGCTTTGCTCGGATGGACGGCTCCCGCAGCCATAGTCTTAAAAGCAATCCATGGCTTGTCCACTTTTTTCATGAATTCGATAGTTTTTTCCGGGGTAGTGGACCAGACATTATCATTAGCGTTTTCGAGTTTGAAGGACCAGTAATCACTGCGGTGGAGCGTTTTCATATAAAAATCGGGTTCTAATCCCGCTTTTTCGCATGCGATAGGCACTTCTAATGAATGACCACCGATACCTGCCACTAATCCATTTTCTTTAATAAATTCGAGACACTTTCCGAGAAGGTCGACACGTTTTCCTCTGACCCAACTGTCTCCAACACCGCCCTGTATATAAATTGCGACAGCTCCATTATCAATGGACTTTTTTAGATTGGTTTTTATGTCATTTACTCTTGGGTGGCCTTCTGCAATCCATTGCATTTCTCCGCCTCTTTCTTTCCAATATTTATTGATAATTCTGGCGGCATGATCCCCAGGGTCTGATAGAAAAGTATTTATGCCCATTTCTTCACATATTTCGAAAGTTTCCAGAACTTTCTCATCTGTATTATAGTTTTTCATTAACAAGGATACGTAATTCAGGTCTCTGCTATGGGCCCAGCCTCCAATCAGATTACCGCCGCAGATTAACCTGCTAATTTTAAGATTACCAATCTTACCTGTTGGCAGGCCGTTAATATCGCCTTGCGGCAATTTCGCATTCGGGCTGGTTTTGTCTTTTTGCTCTTTTGCCAATAAAGTTTTCTCTCCAAGACTCAAACCTAATGTAGCACCTGTAGAAGTAATAATGGATTTTTTCAGAAAACTGCGGCGATTCACATTTCCAGACATATCAAAGTACCTCCAAATATCTTTCTTTTTAACCGTTCATAAGTATTTAAAACAAATTGGGTAACGCACCAATCCTGTTCGTCCCGGGATTTGCTGTCCGACTGATGGGCTTACGTGGTGGGCAATGTTTCCACAAGGTCTGGCCGTTCCATATCAGCGTATTTCACAGAGTAGTATTTCTTCTTTGTCAGTATTTATTTACAAGGTGTAATAACGACACTTCCTTCATTGCGAGGCTACATTCTGTGGCCGTGGCAATCTCTGATTATAATAATATACGATTTTAAACCGAGCGTAATTCTAACACAATTCAACTTGTAAGTCAAATAAAAATATATTTTTTTTCCCCGTCAGTTATGTTGCCCTGTTGTTTGGAGCGAATATATTGAGAAGGTTATGCAAGTATGGTATATTGTGTATCAGCAACGGGCAACAAATAACAGGCATAGTTTAATGAGAATTATGATTGTATCGTGCTTGTGACGGAATCTTATTCGCTGTATTTGGAGATCTGAAATGGCCAGGTCGATTCGTATCGGTGTCATTCTGCTGTTGATCGTTTCCGGCCTCTGCCCCGGCTCGGAGGAATTTGTCAGGATAGAAAAGCTCTCCGATCGCGTTATCATCGGCTACTGGCTTGGTACCGGCAGGATGAATATCGTGGCGGTAAAATCACAGAAGGGCCTGGCCGTAATCGACACGGCGATGTCGCCGCGTATCATGGCGCCGGTTAAGGAGAGGCTCGAAAAAGAACTGGGCCGGAATGACTGGAAATATGTTATCAACACTCATGCCCACATGCATCACGCCGGCGGAAACTGCCTTTTCAAAGACGCCGTGATAATAGGCCACGACAATCTGCCCGCCGACATGCAGTGGCTCATCGATAAGCAGGTTGACGAAACATGGAAACGCAAGTCGCTCGGTGAGAATGCCGCCACCATTCGCAACCTGCAGGCCCTGCTGCCGCAGGTCAAAGGCAGTCGATTGCAGAGAAGGATGATAGAAGGCGAGATAAAGTTCTTCGAATTAAACACGCAGGATATGGAGGAAGGTTTCGAAATAGTAAAGCCGGCCGTTACGTTTCCAGACAGGTACACCCTTGACCTGGGAGACCTTCGGCTGGAAATGGTCTATTTCGGAAAGGGGCACAGCATGTCCGACATTCTGATTTATATCCCTCATGAGGGCGTGCTGGTAACGGGGGCCATCGTTTACCTGCGAGGCCACCTGCCCGGCATAACTGAAAGGGTGGAGCTTAAAGATGTGCAGCGGTACATTGCCGTGCTGAACTCGTTTCTCGAAGAAGGGCTGAAAGTCGATCGTGTGATTACTTCGCACAGCCCCGTGCTCACGCGCAACGATCTGAAATATGTACGGGATTATTACCAGACGATGCTCGATGGAATTCGGGCGGCCCGGCGGGAGGGCCTGACGCTGGAGCAGGCCAAAGAACGTTTCGCCGTGCGTAAGAAGTTCCCCCGATTCTTTCAGAAGCAATCCGCCGAATGGTCCAAAGCCAAGCAGGATCGAAATATTACGGTGCTGTGGCAGCGGCTCCAGGAGGCGGAACAGAAATCGCAGACCTTAAACTGACCGGTTCGCTCTGTCATCCCTGCGAAGGCAGGGATCCAGGAATGTAACGGCTTTTAGTGGATTCCCGCTCCCCGCTTTCGCGGGGACAAGTTTACACCTGCGAAAGCAGGTGCGGGAATGACAAATTGTGTTATGTTATTATTGAACGATTTGCTGCAGCATTTAACTCAAAAACGGTCAGTTTGAGTAAGACGTAAAAAAGCGTAAAGTGACGGCAAAAATGTAGCACAGAAATAAAGGAGATAACGATGAATCGACGTAACCTGATTAAGGGATTTGGCCTGGGAATCGCGGCGGGCACTCTGGGAATTATCTCGAAAAGCGATGAGGTGCTCGCAAATGAGTATGCAAAGGCGACCAAGGGTCTGCCTGCTTTGAAAATCACGAATGTCAAAGCTATCTTGACCGCTCCCCAGCGCATACGCCTCTGCGTGGTTAAAGTCGAGACGAGCGAGCCGGGCTTGTACGGCCTCGGATGCGCCACCTTCAATCAGCGGCCTTTGCCGGTCGTAGCGGCCGTCGATAAATACCTCAATCCGTTCGCGAAGGGCAGGGACGTCGACAACATAGAGGACATGTGGCAGAACGCCTATACCAGCTCCTACTGGCGCAACGGGCCCGTCCTTAACAACGCGCTGAGCGGGCTGGACCAGGCCCTGTGGGACATAAAAGGAAAGCGTGCTAACATGCCGGTTTATCAGTTGCTGGGCGGCAAATGCCGCTTCGCGGTCGATTGTTATACACATTGCGGCGGCAGGGACTTTGCCCAGACTGAAAGCAGCGTCCGCAGGGCAATGGAAGAAGGCTTCAGGCATATCAGGATACAACTTGGCGGCTATGGTTCGCCGCACCTGTCAAAGATGCCTGCCTTTAAGGATGCGGGATTTGGACTGCCCTCGGATTCACTTATGGAGCCGGGACCCTATGTCAGGGCCACAGTCAAGATGTTCGAGCATATCAGAAATGCCTGCGGCGATGAAGTCGAATTGCTGCACGATATTCACGAGCGGATACCGCCGATCCAGGCCATAAACCTGATAAAGCAGTTGGAACAATATCACCCCTTCTTTATCGAAGATCCGTTCGCGCCCGAAGACAACGGATATTTCAGACTGCTCCGGCAGCAAACCAGCGTGCCGATCGCGATGGGCGAGCTGTTCAACAATCCTCACGAATGGACGGGACTCATATCCGAAAGACTCATCGATTTTATCCGCGTACACATTTCACAAATTGGCGGCCTGAGCGTCGCCAGGAAGATCGCCGCCTTATGCGAATGGTTCAATGTCCGCACCGCCTGGCACGGGCCGGGGGACGTTTCGCCGGTGGGGCACGCCGCCAATGCGCATCTCGATCTGGCGGTTTCGAACTTCGGGATTCAGGAAGGCGTCCGCTTCAACGACAAAACGAGAGAAGTCTTCCCCGGGAGTCCCACTGTCAAGAACGGCTACATGTACGTAAACGAGGCACCCGGATTCGGCGTCGATATCGACGAGGAGCTTGCCGCAAAATTCCCGCTGCCCGAACATCCGGGCTACTGGAGCCCCGTTCGCAGGAGCGACGGCACCGCAGTAAGGCCGTAGTAGCGATTATGACCCCTATGGCACTGTTCTTCGCTCCTCTATAGACGGCAACACATAATCCCGTCGGTATTTTTTCCTTGACGGTAAGAGGGCTATTGTGGTATAAATGTAATCCATCGCAACCGTTGATGTGTCACTTTCAATTGATGGATGCTGTTCGGTGTTTGAGGAGAACGAGGAAGTTTCAGGCCGCAAAAATCATTCTGGGCAAGGATGCATCGAAATATTGCGAAGGAAATGGTTTATTATCGGTCTTTTTTATCACAACTTTTTATAAGGAGGATTATTATGAGTAGAAAAACATTTTGTTCGATTTGCTTTGTGTCGGTGCTGAGCATGGCTCTGGCAAGTACGGCCAGTGCCGGACTCGTCGGCTGGTGGAAGTTTGACGGCAACTACAACGATTCTTCTGGCAACCGTCACGATGGCACCGTAGTCGGCTCGCCGACCTTTGTCGAGGGCCGGTTGGACCAGGCCCTCAATCTCAACGCAACCACCACCGATCAGTATGTCAATTGTGGGACCGATCTGGGCTTCACGACCGTAGGAGATGGTGGGGCGGCGGACGGATTCACGATTGCGGTCTGGGTGAACCGTTCCGAAGGCGGCGACCAGAAACTATGCGGCAATCTCTCTGTCACGAGCTGGGCCGAGGGCGAGGGCTTTCAGTTCGCAATATACAACGACCGGACGGAATTGGATATGAGGGATTCCACCGGGCGCTACTTCAGCAGGGACGTGGATGCCGCCGCCTTTACGGTTCTGGAGCAGGATACCTGGTATCACATAGCTTTTGTCTTTGACGATGTTGCCAATACCCTCACGGAATATATTAACGGAGAACGTACCAATACCCTGACGAATGTTCCGACGTCACTGGCCGCCTCGACGAACGAATTCAGGATCGGCACTCAAACCCCGGGCCACAATGCCGGTCGCGTCTTCAGGGGTTTGCTCGACGATTTCCGCCTGTACGACTCCGCACAGAACGAGCAGGAGATTCAGGCTGTCATGCGGGGTGGCGGGGCGGCGTATCCACTTGCCTCTCGCCCCAGCCCGGCCGATGGAGCCTTGTATCCGGATACATGGGTGACCCTGAGCTGGTTACCGGGAGATTCCGCCGTCTCGCACGACGTGTATTTTGGCGAGAATCCTGACGATGTGAATGACGGCCTCGGCGACACTTTCCGAGGCAACCAGGATGCATTGTATTTTGCTGCCGGCTTTCCGGGATATCCCTATCCGGATGGTTTTGTCCCGGGCACGACCTACTACTGGCGAATCGATGAGGTCAACGATGCGGACCCGAACAGCCCCTGGAAGGGCGACCTCTGGAGCTTTATGGTCCCGCCGAAGAAAGCTTATAAAGCTTTGCCCACTGACGGTGCCTTCTTTATCGATCCGGTTGTGACGCTAAGCTGGACGCCGGGTCATACTGCCAAGCTGCACACCGTGTATTTTGGCGACAATTACGACGACATCCAAAATGCCGCCGGGGGTTCGTCTCAGGCTACTATGACCTTTACTCCCGGGCCTCTTGAATTAGAGAAGATTTACTATTGGCGGGTCGATGAGTTCGACGGCGCCACAACGTATACGGGTGACGTCTGGAGCTTTAAAACGGCAAAAGCCGGCGGAGGTATGCGGGCGGATTACTACCGAGGTATGGATTTCGGTAATCTCGTGCTGACCCGTATAGATCCCCAGGTCAGCTTTAACTGGGGCGCGAACGCACCGGATGAGTCGGTAAGCGCCGATAGCTTCTCGGTCAGATGGACCGGCGAGGTGCAGGCGGCATTCACCGAGACCTACAACTTCTATACTACCACGGACGGCTACGTGCGACTGTGGGTGGATGGCAAACTGCTTATTGACAACTGGACCGACCACCCGATCTTCCTGAACGGCGGAACGATCGACCTTGTGTCCGGGAATGTGTACAGCATTGTGCTGGAGTATGGTAAAAACGGCGGCGATGCACTCATGGAGCTGCGCTGGTCAAGTCCCAGCACACAGACGGAGTTCATTCCGCAGGCGGCACTGTCACCGCCGGTCAAGGCCAGCAGCCCGAGTCCTTCCAACGGCGCCACGGGTGTAAGGCACACACCCATTCTCAAGTGGGGAGCGGGTGAAGATGCCGCTTCGCACGAGGTGTACTTCGGCACGGATGAGGATGTACTGAGAAATGCCACAGCAGCCTCGCCCGAGTACAAGGGCACAAAAGCACTTGGTGACGAAAGCTACGATCCGGGCAAACTCGCCTGGGCGACAAGTTATTACTGGCGTATTGATGAAGTCAACGGCATTAATCCCGACAGCCCGTGGGTAGGCAATCTCTGGACGTTCACTACGGGCGATTTCCTCGTGGTGGATGATTTCGAGGATTACGACGCAGGCGATAACCAGATATGGTACGCCTGGCACGATGGGCTTGGCTACGGCTCGCCCGGTACTGAGCCTTACTTTGCCGGCAACGGAACCGGTGCTGCGGTAGGCGATGAAACGACCGCTTCTTATACCGAAGAGACTATCGTTCACGGTGGCAGTCAGTCCATGCCGCTTGTCTTCGACAACAACAAGCAGCTCTTCGCCATGTATTCGGAGACAGAACTGAAGTTGACAGCCCCGCGAGACTGGACCGAGGAAGGCGTTACGGAATTGTCAATCTGGTTCAGAGGCTATCCGGCATCGGTCGGCAGCTTCACGGAAGCGCCGGCCGGGACCTTCACGATGACCGCTTCCGGCGCGGACATCTGGGTGGTTAACGGGGTGGAAGCCGATGAGTTCCACTTTGCATATAAGATGCTAACCGGTGCCGGCTCGATTGTCGCAAAGGTCGAGAGCGTCGAAAACACGAACGTCTGGGCCAAGGCCGGCGTGATGATTCGCGAGACGCTGGACCCTGAATCGGCGCACGCGATGATGGTTGTGACTCCTGCTTCGGGTGTGTCTTTCCAGCGGCGTCCCGGCACGGGCCAGACCAGCCTCAACACGGCGACCGGCTCGATAACTGTACCGTACTGGGTGAAAATCGAGCGTGATTTGTCCGGCAACTTTACGGCGTACCATTCAGTCAATGGCTCGGAGTGGACGATGCAGGGCACAGAGAATATTCCGATGGGTTCGAATGTCCACATCGGTTTGGCGCTTACGAGCCATGACGTTGCTTTAACGTGCCAGGCCGTATTCTCGAATGTCACGACTACCGGGACAGTAAGTCCGCAGTGGGCGAACCAGGACATCGGCATAGCAAGCAACGATGCCGAGCCGTTATATGTGGCGGTTTCCAACGGTGCCGGCGCACCGGTAGTGATGGTCCACGAGGATCCCGCCGCATCACAGATAGATACCTGGACAGAGTGGGTTATCCCGCTGCAGGACCTCGCCGAGAAGGGCTTGAACCTGACGAATGTCGACAGGATTGCTATTGGTCTTGGTACCCAGGGCAGTATGACGATCCCCGGCGGTTCGGGTAAGATGTACTTTGACGACATCCGTCTGTATCAGCCGAGAGAGGCTGCTGAATAGCAAAATCCGCTTGAGCGGTAATGACCGCTCCGCTTGAATGATTTCTGGGCCTATACCGAATGATTTGGTATAGGCCTCTTTTTAGTTGCCTGATGATGTGGGCGATGATGTCTTTCGAGTTAATTGGGGCTTTTCTTTGCGAAGGTTGCTATAATACTGTGCCGTCGCGGCCGCTTCTGCGCCATGATGCAGATGATAACCGCTGAACATAGACAGGGAAAAAACAAAAAGGCTCAACAACCGGTTGACGAGCCTGAAATTAAAGGAGATTTGCCATGAGACCTATGCCCTCCCGTCGAAACGCCTGCTTCTGTTTCAGTGTCATTTTGTTGCTGGTGACGTGCTGCACTGTCGAAGTGTTTTCCGCTGATGAAAAACCATTACCCGAGACTTTACTGCTCAAGGACTATCGCCCGAAGTCTGTCTACAATGTCCCTCAGACGACAATTGACAAAGCTAAATATCCCGTGATTGACATGCACGCCCACGACTATGCGAAGAATCCCGGGCAGATTGCCGAATGGATTCGGTCCATGGATGAGTCGGGAGTTGAAAAAGCCATCGTATTGACAATGGCGGTAGGCAGGGAGTTCGATGAGGTCTATGCGAAATACTCCAAATATCCCGACCGTTTCGAGGTGTGGTGCGGATTTGATTATACCGGATACGACAAGCCGGACTTCGGACCCGCGGCGGTTAAGGAGCTGGAACGGTGCTACAAGGTTGGCGCCCGCGGCGTCGGCGAGTTAGGCGATAAGGGCAAGGGATTATTCTATTGCAGGCCAACGAAAGCATGGGGAATGCATCTCGACGATCCACGTATGGACCCGCTGCTGGCCAAATGCGCGGAGCTGCAAATGCCGGTCAGTATTCACGTGGCCGATCCGTACTGGATGTATCTGCCAATGGATGCCTCCAATGACGGGCTTATGAATGCTTACAAATGGAGGCTGGACAACCAGCCGGGAATCGTGGGACACGAAGGCATGGTGAAGATCCTGGAAGGGGCGGTTAAGCGGCATCCGAAAACAATTTTCATCGCCTGTCACTTCGCCAATTGCTCTCATGATCTCAACAAGCTCGGAAAGTTGTTCGACGAGTATCCCAACTTGTATGCGGACATATCGGCCCGGTTCGCCGAGACGGCGCCCATTCCCAGATTTACCGCCCGGTTCTATGAGAAGTACCGGGACAGGCTTGTCTATGCGACCGACATGCGGTTCAGCACGAAGATATACAGGCTGACTTTCCGGATACTGGAATCGGAAGATGAGCACTTCTATGCCTGGGATCGTTTCGGCTATCATTGGCCCTTATACGGTCTCGGCCTGAACGACCGGGTTCTCAGGAAAGTATACAGGGACAATGCGCTGAAGATTATAGGGGGCCAAACGTCCGCGGCGGCACCTTCAAGCTCCCGGACGGCCGGCACACGGTAGCTGTACGCGATGTAACTTGTTCCGGCTGACCTGCCTAAATGCAGGAGTCATTTTTTTTACTTTTCCGGCCGGGGACACGCATCGACGAACTTTAGGGCTTCGTCCATGAAAATCTCGCCCATCGTTTCTCCCAGCGATGTTCTGCTGATATAGTCGTATCGCTCGAAGCTGTTGAAGTCGACTTTTGTCAGGATGTAGCCGAAAGCATCATTTGCAAGACCTAAAAGCATATTATGTGTGCCGTGCATGTTGCGCTTCAGGTAATAGCCGATATTCGGCAGGGCTTCGCCGGGGATGGTGAGCATCTGCGCATCGCCGAGGTTAACAACATTGACTTGTGTGGCGATAGTGCCACTGTCGTTGAGTCGGAAGCCTAACGGCGACATTTTCACGATGGCCAGCAGCATCTCGTTCTCAACCGGGAATTCGACGCTTGTGCTGCCGCAAAACAACTTCGGGTCTTTCTCGATCGGTGTATCGGCGACAATCCGCAAAGCTTCATCGGCGAGGAGATTTCCGATGCGGATACATTCGTCCCACGTTCGCATGTCCCTTCCGTCCGGGCCCCGGCAGTCGGCTGTCACCATGCCCCCCAGGGCGCCGTTGACGAAGATACCGACCCCTCCCGCGCGCTGCCCGATACGGTCATAGAGCGGCCCCACAAAATCCGGAGAGAGAATTCCCTGCCCGGCGCCGATGACTTCCGGGTGGCACGCGTAATTCACAAACGTAGCTAAAGGTTTGCCTTCTGAATCGAGGAACTGAATGACGTCACAGCGAGGGTCGTAAAGTTTCTCTGCGTAGTAGTTGTAAGCGATTTTGCCCCGTGCTTTGCCGGTGGCGATTTTTACATGTGCCGGCTGCAGCTTGCCGGCGGCCTCGTTGATCGCATCGGCCAGTTTTTTGCAGACGCCATTCAGGTACTCGATATCGGCGGCGGTTTTGCCGCTGCTGTCCGGAAAGCCGTAGCAGTCCGGCCCGCTGTGGTTGTGAGTCGCGGCGATAAGAATATTCTCCGGGTCGATACCCGGCACCTGCCGGCGAACCTTGCTGCAAAGCACACCGGGGAAGCCGAGAAAATCGGTGCTGCAGATTGCGACCCGGGTGCCGTCATTCTCAAATACCAGTGCACGCACCGTCAGTTCTCCGATCTTCCTGCTCGCAGGTTTGGATGGGCCGGCTCCTCCCGAAACGGGCAGCAGGGGGTCGGGGGTCACGTTACGGACAGCGATAGCGGCACGAAACTCTGCGAAGCAAATGCTGCCGTGCAGCAGCCATACCGCGGCTAAAACTATGAGCGACGACAAAATTAGATTATGTTGTTTTTTATTCATGTAGTTTTTCCCTTCAAAGGGTGCTGCTACAGCACTTGAGCCGGAATACAATTAATCGATAAAGCCGTGTATCACAAAGTAGATCAGCTTATCCGCCGGCTATTATACTTGAGACTTCTTTCCAGGTCAAATGCCGTCAATAACCATTTTGAATTTAAGAAATTACCTCATCCGAATTCCATAAGATAATATTTTCAGGTTCAGAATCGCTGCATTAATTGGCCGCAAGTTCGATAATTGCAGTCCTTTTGAGTCCCTGCTTTTGTATTCGCGCTGCCTCCGAGAGGCACGGGCTTTTTTTCAGAAAATAAGAAGGCGTAGTGTTTTTCATTCCTTGCTCCATTATCTATAATTTAAGAGGGTAGTTTAAGGCTATGAGTCGGTCTGAGCTGCTTACCATGCTGACAATCCTTGCCGTTGGGATGTGTATTATCATCCTGATTTTGATCGGCGGATTATGAGGACGCAGGCGAGGCTATGTTTATGTGTTCTTGGAGACAAGCCATGACGGCCATTATTTTGGATGATATTCATGGCTGCTATCTGCGGTAGAGGACAATCAAAATGGGCGAAATTACTAATCGAACAAAGCGTCTGGTAGCTGAGTTGGCGGTATTTGTCTGTGTAGTTTGTATCTGGGTTGTTAAGTCGGAGGCCTTTGATATAGATGGTGTTAAAGCCGGCGTTCTCAAACAGGTCGTCAAAGCAGACTCCGACAATGCCGATGCCTACCGCTTCCTTGCCGGCTATTACATGGATTCAGGCTCCTATAAAGAAGCAATCGAGGCCTTAAGACAAGTTGTGAGGATAGAGCCAGGCGACGCCTATGCACACAGCATGCTCGGCGATGCCTACTGGAATTGCGGTCGTTATGAAGAAGCAATGGCAGCATACAAGCAAGCTATGAAACTACACGTGGATAATCCACATGTCCATTACCAGATTGCTCTGGCTTACCTCAAAATGGGTGATAAGGATTCGGCTCTGGAGGAGTACGAAATACTGAAAAGTCTGGACGAAGAATTAGCGAATGAGCTATTTGGTCTTATTCACGAGTAGTTGGGGGTATATTGTTACCGAGGATCACCTTTCAAAGGCAGTTAAATCTGTTTTTTTGAATCTCATAGAGCGCTCCTGATACCAATTGTGATTATGATTTGCGCTTTAGTCATTTCGACCGTAGGGCCGCAAAGTGGCCCGAAGTGGAGTGCCTCGTCTCCGCTCGGCATGAAGGTTGTCTTCACCCTGAGCGAAGACGAAGGGCTCGACTCCGCTGCGCTCGAAATGACTCAGACAGGCGCATTTATTATGTAAAATTAGTATTACATCCTTCATAGCAGTTCTACAGAAAATCCCAAACCGGGCCGTTCTTCAATCGGTTTATGTGGAATTTGTTCGCTTCTGTCATAAACAAACGGGGCCTATACCTGATTTGTTGGTATAAGCCCCGGACTGATGCAAAACTTTCATATCAGCCGTGCTGTCACTGTTAAGGCCCGCCTCATGCGGCACTGCCTTGTCAGCGACATATCTATCTGGGTCGATACAGCCGGATGTCGTCGAAGAACATCTTGCCCGAACCGCCGGGCGTTGTCATATTGCCTTTGGTACCAAGGCCGATAGCGATCCTGTCAACGTTGGTCAGGACTATGCCCTGATCGGCAAACTCCTGAAGCGGGATAACCCACTCGGTCCAGGCTCCAATCTGTGCCGCGGCCGGATCATCGTGTACTACAACCGCAGGCGTGCCGGCGCTGTTGGACACGGCCACGTAAAGCGGCTCGGCAGCGTTGCTGGCTATGCCGATATCCTGATGCGTCCACTGAGGACTGACTGTCCCGGTAGTCGTGACGTTGGTGAATACGGCCTGGCATGTTAGTGAGGTATCGTGGCTCGTCACCGCCAAACCGATATAGACATTCGCACCCATCGGGATATTCTGCGGCGTAGCGCCTGTTACCGGCTGCCAGTTCGAACCGTTCGCCGAATGGGAAACCGTAAAGCTGCCGGAAATACTACGCTCCAGTTTCACCCAGTACGGCGCGGTAATCCCGCTCTGGTTCGTATTAACACTGGTACCACCTGTACTCGGGCGATACTGAGAGGCAACCCCGTTAATGGGCGTAATACACGCGAAGGCATGCGCAGAGTCAGGATCAAGCGTCTCGCGAATCATCACGCCGGCCTTGGCCCAGTCGTTCGTGTTCTGGACGCTGTCGACTCTCGCGACAATCGAGCCGGCGCCGGTGAGCATCTTGTAAGCAAAGTGGAATTCATCGGCTTCCACGCCATTCACTGCCCAGATATCTGCGCCAGAGGCGGTCATCGTGTAAGTGCCGGCCGGAGCCTCGACGAAGCTGCCGGTGGATGCCGGGTAGCCTCTGAACCACAGCGACAATTCCGCAACGCCTTGCTGTGTCCAGTTGCGAGGGGCAGTCAACGTTAACTCTGCCTCTGAATATTTAGAGTAGCCCTGCTTATTGTTGTCGTAGGCCAAAGGCATCGACTTGCTGCCGCCTTGGACGATGGTTTCCTCGGTATAGGAAGGTGTCGTTTCATCGCCTACTGCCGCTCCTGTGCCGTTACCGGCAAAGTAGGGTGTGCTATCGGGCGTGCCATAGCCAAGCCCATCATGCCAGGCGTACCATATCTGGTTATCGCCCGCGTCATAATCTTCGAAGTCGTCCACAAGGATGAAATCAGCCACTGTAAAGCTCCAGACTTTGCCTTTGCTGATCGTCCCGTCGGTATTATACTCATCGATTCGCCAGTAGTAAGGCCCGCCGCCCCATTCGACGCCTTCAGGCGGAGTATAGCTCGTGCCGCTCTGACGGTCTCGATATATGCCCGACGTGTCGGACGTATCAGCATTCTCCACAGCATCTTTATCAGTGCCGAAGTACAAATCATGCTGAGCCGCGTTCTCTCCCGGCGACCAGCTAAGTGGTGTCGCTCTGTCTATGTCTGGTGTTGACCTGTGGGCCGGACTCGGGTCCCACGCAAGAGTCGTGTCGCCTCGCATAATTTGTTTAATCTCGTCCTGAGTCAGCGCTCTGTTGTAGATACGGACATCGTCAATCATACCGAGAAATTCGCGATTGTCGTCTCTTGCGTTCCCGATTCGGACAGTAGCGGTGTCTGTTGCTCCGGGCAGGACAATTCCTGATCCGAATGTAC
>Ga0307378_10001971_pt1 | contig 32319 bp, 28 predicted proteins | sample UN1MG_FD_202238 | JGI IMG/M metagenome (GOLD analysis project Ga0307378, IMG submission 202238) | Soil microbial communities from Risofladan, Vaasa, Finland - UN-1 | ecosystem: Environmental > Terrestrial > Soil > Coastal area > Acid sulfate soil | place: Finland: Risofladan, Vaasa | collected... | reverse complement strand
GATTGAATCCTGTCGTAGTACTTGACGAGGCGATCCGTCTTCTTGGTCGCGTAGTCCTTGATGTCCGCCGTTACGGACGCGTGACGCACCGTAATTTCGATCTGCAAGTGACAATCCCTCCCTCCCGCCTCGGGCGGGCCACTGAGCGCCAAAATGAGCATCCCAAGCGCGGCCGAGTCTAGCAGGGAAGGGGCCCCAAGTCAACTATTTGCCGCCGCTTTCGAGCCGGCGGCGGAAGCCGCCGGTCATGTTCCCCGCCGTGGCACATGCCACGGCCGATTGCCTCTGTCCGGGTGCTTCCGCACCCGGCTCGAAGGGTGCGCCGGCTGTTGACGTTGGGGGCCTCACGCGGTATGCTGGAGTCAGGCAGACGTCCCGGGACTCTTCTCGAAGGAGACGCGGAAATGGCCGACAAGGTCAAGAAAGCCAGAGAAGTCCTCAAGCGGGTCCTCAAGGAATTCGGACCGACCAAAGACCACGCCGTCGGCGCCGGACGGGAAATCCTCCTGGCCCTCCGCAGCGCCGTCGACGCCGAAATCAATCTCCTCGACGCCGCGACCAAGAAGAAACCGTCCGGCTCGAAGAAGTCCAACTAGGTCGCCCGCGACTGGGGACGCCGGGAACCCGTCGTTGCCGGCCGGCGTCTAAGTCCGTGAGGCGGGTATGCGTGGCAAAGCGGCCCCGCGGCCCGCCCGAAGGGGGGCGCCCGCATGACGAAATCGCTGGCAATTCTGGCCGCGGTCCTGGCCGTAGCGAGCGTGGATGGATGCGCGGGACGGCCGACCTCCGTGCCAACGCCCCGCGCGCCGGTCGTGCAGTGCGATCCGACGCCTGAACGGCCCATCGTCGTTGCCTTCGCCGAACCCGAGACGCTCCTCATCTTCGGCGGCCCGGATGGTTCGCTCCGCCGGCGCCTTCCGCAGCCCAAGGGGTTCTGCATCTATGCATTCAGTCCCAGCGGCCGGCGCGCGGCTGCGCTAACGGCCCCCGATCCCGGGAAGGTGCTCCTCTCGGTTTATGACGAGAGCGGCGGGACGCTCGTCCGGGCCGAGATGCCGTTGCCGGGCAAGGGCCTTCCGAGCGGGCGGGCGTGGATCTCCGACGCGGCCGAGGCGCTGGTTTTCGTCAAGACGTGGCTGCCCGTCGATCAGCTTGCGCGGGAGAGTGCCACGCACATGGACCCGAACGCTCCGTTGCCCGTGCCAATCGGCGTGCGGACTTACTTTGTGCGGGCCAATGGTGCGGTCGTCGAACTCGACGTGCCGCCGCCCGCCGAGGCCCTTTTCCCCAAGTCGCCCGGCGTCGCCATTCTGGCTTGGGAGGAGAAGGTGGGGCAGGAGGCGGACTCCCCGCAGTCCGATGCGGTGCGCCCGTATGTGCCCGTTCCCGGCGAATGGAAGCTCCTTCGGCTGGGGGCAGACCTCGAGATACTCTGGAAGCGCGAAATCCCGACCGATTATTGTGGGTATCCGCACCTCTGGTGGCACAGCCAGAGGGACCTTCCGCCGGGCGTGGACTTCGTCCTTGAGAGGTCGCCCTTCGAGCGCTGGGATTTCCGCCTCGACGGTCAAGCGGTTCGTCGCCCGCGCTCCGTCCAGTGGGCCTGGTGCGCCGCGACGAGCGAAGTAGGCCATCCCATTCTTGAGGGCCGTACCGTCAAACTGGCCATCCATACACAGCAGGGCAAGTACCTCCGGACGGTCGAGGTGGCGGAGGTTTCGACGGGCTGGTTCGTGTCAGCGGCGTGGCTGGGCGCGGCCGGCCACGTCGTCGCAGCCGTCTGGGAGGTCGAGTATTCGAACTTCGGGTGGCCGCCGCCCGAGCCCGAGCGCCGCTATGCCGGCACGTGGTACGTCGAGCCGGACGGACGCCGGCTGCGGTTGGACGTTGCCGCGCCCCTGGCCGGCGGCGTGTGGGCCGACGGGTCGTATGCACTCCTCTCGGAAGAGGAGAAGGTCTTCGTCATCCGTGCCTGGGACGCCGCCCACCGGCCGACCTGGACGCGGACCTACCAGAAACAGACCGCCGACGGGCGGCCTGTGCGCGGCATGCACGCGCTCATGGACGCGGGGGGTATCCTCACGCTCCAACAGTCGGATGGCGACCAGCGGACCGACCTGGAGCGTCTGACGGCTATCGGCAACGTCCTTCAGGGGAAGTAGCGCCTCTCACAGCGCCAGGGCGCCGGCCGCCCGGAGGATTTCGGCGGCCAGGTGTTCCTTCGTGACGCCCTTGAGGTGCATTGCCTTTCCGGCGGCACGAATGAGGAGCGCGTCCTGGCGGTCGGCGGCGATGGCTTCCGGGCCGTTCGCCACCACCAGGTCCAGGCCCTTGGCCTCCAGTTTCCCCCGCGCGCGGCGTTCCAGGTCCTCCGTTTCAAGGCAGAAGCCGACGAGGATCTGTTGTTTTCGCCGCCGGGCCATTTCCGCGAGGATGTCCGGCGTCCGCTCCAGTTCCAGCGTAAGGCGCGCCTCCCCCTTCTTGATCTTCTCGGGTCGCATCTGGACGGGTCGATAATCCGCCACCGCCGCCGCCGCCAGAAAAACGTCGCAGGCGTCGAACCTCGCGGCCACGGCCTCCCGCATCTCCTCGGCGCTCGTGACGCGGACGACCTCGGCCCCCTCGGGCGGCTCGGCGGGGCAGGGGCCCAGGACGAGCGTCACCTGGTGACCGGCATCGAGCGCCGCTTGCGCCAGCGCGCACCCGATGCGCCCGCTCGATGCGTTCGAAACGTATCGCACGGGGTCCAGGTACTCGCGCGTCGGGCCGGCGGTGATGAGCACTCGCACGGGTCCACCTTTCAGGGAACCGCAAAGAACGCAAAGGCTTGCCCCGAGCGAAGTCGAGGGGGCGCAAAGGGTTTCTTGGGTTTCAAGTCTCAGGCGAGGCTGTTCTTTGCGTTCTTTGCGCCCTTTGCGGTTTCATGGCCGTTTCTTGCGGCCGAAGACGGCGACGATCTCCGCCAGGATCGTCTCCGGCTCCGCCATGCGCCCCGGGCCCTCCGTGCCGCAGGCGAGGCGCCCTTCCTCCGGGCCGACGAAGCGGACGCCCCGGCGGCGCAACGTCTCGACGTTGGCCTGGACCGCCGGGTGGTTCCACATCGCCTCGTTCATCGCCGGCGCGAGGAGGACCGGCACGCGAAGCGCCAGAAGGACGGTTGAGAGCAGGTCGTCCGCGATGCCGCCCGCCAGTTTTCCTATCGCATTCGCCGTCGCCGGCGCCACCACTGCCGCCTCGGCCCGGTCCGCCAGCGCGATGTGATCCGCGTCGTACGCCCCCTCGGCAAAGAGGTCGGTGTACACCGGTCGGCACGAGAGCGCCTGAAACGTCGGCGGGCCGACGAACCGCTGGGCGTGTTCCGTCATGACGACGCTGACGGCCGCGCCCTGCTGCACGAGGCGCGACACCAGGTCCGCCGTCTTATAGGCCGCGATCCCGCCCGTCACGCCGACCAGGATCTCGCGGCCCTGGAGCGCCTGCCCGTTTTTTTTCCGCTTGGCCATTCGCCGCTCCGGACGCTAGTCCTTGTCCTTTTCCTCGGCTTTCTCGGTCGATGCCGCTGCTCGCGCCGGCTGCTGCCCGCCGCCGTCTATCTCCAGCGTGATCTTCCCTTCGAGCACCTCCTGGATGACGGCCTCCATCAACGTTCGGTTGCCGCGCTCCACCAGGAGCGGCGCGCCGAACGTCACGTCCACAAGTCGCCTCTGAACGAGGACGGCCAGTTTGAACCGTCCGCCGACCTTGTCCACGATCTCGTTGCTCTTCAAGGCTTCGATCACGTCTGGCTCCTTGCTCTGAGAGTTTGAGGGGGCCGAAGAGGCCCGCGTGTTTCTTCGCCGCCCCTGCCTACACGGCCGGGGCGTTTTTCTTCGCTCGCGCCTGAACGATGCAGACGACTTCGTCAATTGCGTTTTCGAGGTCGTCGTTGACGACTTCGGCGTCGTACAGGCCCGATCGGCGGGCCATTTCGATCTCGTCGCGGGCCTTGGCGAATCGCCGTTCCACTTCCTCGCTCTGCTCGGTCCCGCGCTTCGACAGGCGCCGCCGCAGCGCCTTGTCGTTCGGCGGCAAAAGGAGGATCGCCAGCGCCTCCGGAAACTTCTCCTTCACCTGGATTCCGCCCTGGACGTCGATCTCCAGCAGCAATTGCTTCCGGCGGCGCCGGGCCCGCTCCAGTTCCTCGACCGGCGTGCCGTAGTATTGCCCGAACACCTCGGCCCATTCGATGAAGGCGCCGTCGGCGATGCGCTTCTGGAATTCTTCGCGGCTCAGGAAGTAATAGTCCACGCCCTCGGTTTCGCCGGGGCGCCGGCTTCGGGTCGTCGCGCTGACGCTGATGAAGAGGCTCAGGCGTCGTGCGACGGCCCGGCTGACGGTGGTCTTGCCCGCGCCGCTCGGCCCGCTCAGCACGACGAGGTCCCGCGCGGGGAAGGGTGCCAGGCCCTCGCCCGTTTTTTTCTCGTTTCCGTCGACCATGCCTGTCGGTCTCCGCTTTACTCGATGTTCTGCGACTGCTCGCGCAGCCGGTCCACCGCCACCTTGATCGGAAGGACCTCGCGCGCGATCTCGACGTCGTTCGACTTCGCGCCGATCGTGTTCGCCTCGCGGGACATTTCCTGGGCCAGGAACTCCAGCCGCCGGCCCACGGGCTCCGAGGTCTCGAGCAGGTCCCGCATCTGCTCCAGATGGCTCTCCAGGCGGGCGAGTTCCTCGTTGATGTCGGACCGCTCGGCGAAGAACGCCACCTCCCGCGCCAGGGTCGCGTCGTCCACCGCTATCTCGACGCCCGCCAGGAGCGCCTGCGCCCGTTCCTGGAGCCGATCGCGGTACTCCTGGATCACCGCCCCCGCGCGCCGGCGCACCGCCGCCACACGCCGACCCATCTCTTCCAGGTTCGCCGCCAGGTCCTTGGCGGTGGCTTGGCCCTCGGCCTCGCGCATCGCGTCCAGGCGGTCGAGCGCCTCGCGCGCCGTCTCCTTGACGAGCGACTCGAGGTTCTTGATGCCCGTCAGGACGACCGCCTCGTCGCCCACGACGCCCGGCAGCGCCAGGAGCGCCTCGAGCGCCGGCGGGCCGTCGCCCCCGCCCAGTTCCTCCCGCAGCCGCGCCAGATCCTTCCAGTAGGCCGCCAACACCTCGCGGTTGATCGGGGCCCTCGCGGCGGCGCCGACCGGCTCGACGGTGAGCAAAACGTGCACCGTTCCGCGCGTCAGCCGCTCGCGCACCAGACGATCAATCACAACCTCCGCCGCTCCGAGACCCTCCGGCGTCCGCTGGCTCACCTTCAGGCTGCGGTTGTTGACCGTCCTGAGTTCGATGGCGATGCGAACCTCGTCGGTCGTCCGCTCGGCTGCCCCGTATCCGGTCATGCTGCGGATCATGCGCCTTATCCTTTCCGCCCGGCTGCCGTTCGGCTGCCGGGTTTCACGACCGGCACGCCCTCTCGGCAGAGGGGACACTCTTCCGGCACGTAGGTCGGAACGTCCAGTTGCACGAGGGCCGTCAGGGGCATTCCGAACCCGGGGTCGCGCCCGCTCGTCCGGTCCACCAGCGCCGCCACGCCGACCACCTCCGCCCCCGCTTCCCGCGCGAGCGCGAGCACCTCGCGCAGGCTCCCGCCGGTCGTGACGACATCCTCGGCCAGAAGGACGCGCTGCCCCGGCTCGATGCGGAACCCGCGCCGCAGGCGCATCCGTCCCTCCTCGCGTTCGGCGAAGATCGCCCTCGCGCCGAGGGCCCGCGCCAGTTCGTACGCCACCAGAATGCCCCCCATCGCCGGGCCGACGACTGTCTCCACCCGGTCGTCCGCGAAGGCCCGCGCCAACCGGCTGCACAGCCGCTCCGCACGCGCCGGGTCCTGAAGCACCAGCGCGCACTGAAGATACTTCGGGCTGTGCAGGCCGCTCGAAAGCAAAAAATGCCCCTCCAGCAGCGCGCCCGCCTCGCGAAAGGTCTCGAGGATGGCCTCACGGGGATCCGGCATCACGGGCTCCGCTGTCGGGAGTCTTGGGCGTCTCGGGCGCTGGTGCTCCGCCGGATTCGCTCGCCGGCACCGAAGGCGTCTCGGCGGGCGTCTCGGCCGGGGGCGCCTCAGGGACCTGGGCCGGCGGCGCCTCAGGCGTTTCGCCTGGGCCCGTGCCGGGTTCGGCAGGCGCCTCGGCGGGCGCCGGCTCCTCGGCGGTCCACAATGACGATTGCTGGTAACGCATCAGCAGGGCTGTCACAACGGCCAGGATGAAAAAGATCGCGCCGAGGACGGCCGTCACCTTGATGAACACATCGGCCGTCTTCGTGCCAAACGCGCTGTGGCCGCCCGGACCGCCGAACGCACCCGCCAGGCCGCCGCCGCGACCTCGCTGGATCAGCACCAGCAGCACCAGGACCACCGCGCATAACAGGAACAGTACCATGGAAACCGTCGTCAACACGTCCTCGCCTCCTCGGGCCTCTCTCTTCCAGCCCCTTGAACTCGTGTCAGTTCAGATTTCAAATCTGAGATTTCAAATCTCAAATCTGAAATCTCAAATCTCAGATTTCCGACTTCCGTTCACAGTCCCTTCGCCTTCGCGCCTTCCGCGACGATCTTTGCGAATCCGTCGGCCTTGAGGCTCGCCCCGCCGACCAGCGCGCCGTCGATGTCCGGCGCGCCCATCAGGTCGGCCGTATTGTCCGGCTTCACGCTTCCGCCGTACTGAATCCGCACCGCCTGCGCGAGGTCCGCGCCGTACAGGTCCGCCAGCAGTCGGCGGATGAACGCGTGCACGTCCTGGGCCTGTTGGGGCGTGGCGGTCCGGCCGGTTCCGATGGCCCAGACCGGCTCGTACGCGACGACGACCTGGCGCGCCGCGTCCTTGGCGAGGCCCTCGAAGCCGCTCGTGACGTGGCGGCGAACGACCTCTTCGGTTCGTCCTGCGTCGCGCTCCTCGAGGAGTTCTCCGACGCAGAGGATCGGCACGAGGCCGAAAGAGAACGCCGCACGCACCTTCTTCGCCACCCCCTCGTCCGTCTCGCCGAAAACGTGCCGACGCTCGCTGTGGCCCAGGATGACGTATCGGCACCCGAGGTCCTTAAGCATGGGCCCGGCCACTTCGCCGGTGAATGCGCCTTCGCGTTCGAAGTACATGTTCTGGCCGCCGACGACGAGCGGCGAGCCCTTCGCCGCGGCGACGACCGCCTCCAGGTACGGCGCCGGCGGACAGGCGCCGACCTCGACGCCCCGCACCCCGTCCGCGGTCTTCGCCGTCGCCTTCGCCAGCGCCACCGCGCCCGCGCGGTCCGTGTTCATCTTCCAGTTGCCGCAGATGAACGGCTTTCGCATCCGTGTTCCTTTCTTCGCGAGGCGGGTCTCCCGACCCACCGCGCAAAAACTTGGACGGCAAACGGCCGCTAAGCCGCAAGCGGCTACACCTTCGCGTCGGTCTGGATCGTCCGTCCGACGGCGGCCGCGATCGGCACGAGGGCCTTCATCATCGCGTCGAACTCGTCCGGCGTGAGTTGCTGGGGCCCGTCGCTCAGGGCCTTTTCCGGGTCCGGGTGGACTTCGATCATCAGGCCGTGTGCCCCGGCCGCCACCGCCGCCAACGCCATCGGCGCCACCAGGTCGCGCCGGCCGGTGGCGTGGCTCGGGTCCACGATGATCGGCAGATGCGAGACGCCCTGGACGTTCGGCACGGCCGCCAGGTCCAGCGTGTAGCGGGTGCTCTTGTCGAACCCCCGGATGCCTCGCTCGCACAGGACGACGTTCCGGTTCCCTTCCGAGAGGATGTACTCGGCGCTCATGAGGAGTTCTTCGACGGTCGCTCCCGGTCCCCGCTTCAGGAGGACGGGCTTCTCGGAGTGGCCGACCTCCGTCAGGAGGGCGTAGTTCTGCATGTTCCGCGCGCCGACCTGGAGGACGTCGGCGTACTCCGCCATGAGTTCCACTTGCCGCGCGTCCATCACTTCCGTCACGACCGGCAGGCCGGTCTGGAGGCTCACGTCGCGGAGGATCTTGAGGCCCTCGAGCCCCATGCCCTGGAACGTGTAGGGGCTGGTTCGCGGCTTGAAGGCGCCGCCGCGGAGAAACGCCGCTCCCGCCGCCGCCACACGCTTCGCCACCAGGCGGACCTGTTCCTCGCTCTCGACGGAGCAGGGGCCCGCGATCACCGCCAGGTGCTTGCCGCCGATTTTGCGGCCGCGGACCTCGACGACGGTGTCCTCGGCGTGAAAGTCGCGGCTGGCGAGTTTGTAGGGCTTCATGATGGGCATGACGGACTCGACGCCCGCCAGCACCGCCACCGATTCCGGCCGCAACTTCGCCTCGTCGCCGATCGCCCCGATGATCGTCCGGAACTCGCCGCGCGACACGTGGGCCTTCAGGCCCATCTGCTCGATGCGCTCGATGACCGTTCGGACCTCGCCGTCGCTCGCGTTGGCCTTCAGAACGATGATCATGCCGCCCGCCCAGTTCATCCTGCGCTCACCATCACAGGGAACGACCCCAGCACGCGCAACTCTCGCGTGTGCACCTTCGCCTCCTCCAGCGCCTTCCGCAGGGGCTCGTCGTCCCGGTGCCCCTCGATGTCCACGAAGAAGTAGTATTCCCACGATTTTCCGGGCGCCGGGTGCGACTCGATCTTCGTCATGTTCACCCCGTGCCGGCGAAACAGGTCCAGCACTTCCACGAGCGCCCCCGCCTTGTGCGCCGTGCTGAAAAGGAGGCACGTCTTATCGCGTCCCGTCGGCTTCGGGTTCTCGCGCCCCAGGACGAGGAACCGCGTCTGGTTCTGCGGATTGTCCTCGATCGCCTGCGCCAGCACCGCCAGGCCGTAGAGTTCCGCCGCCATCCGCGACGCGATCGCCGACGTCCCCTCCACCTTCGCCGCCAACAGCGCCGCCTCCGCCGTCGAATCCACCGCCACCTGGTCCGCGTGCGCCAGGTTCTGGCTCAGCCAGCCCCGGCACTGGTCGAAGACCTGAGGCTTCGAGTACACCTTCATCACCTTCGCGAGGTCGGCCGTTTTGCCCAGCAGGTTCTGGTGAACCGGCATCGCCATTTCCGCGCAGATCTTCACCGGCCCCTGCACTCCCAGGAAACATTCCATCGTGTCGCGCACGGCGCCGCCGGTGGTGTTCTCGACCGGCACGATGCCGTAGTCCGCCAGCCCGCGCGACACCCCGTCGAACACGCTCGCGATGTCGCGCACCGCCGCCAGGTCCACGCTCCGCCCGAACTTCTCCAGCGCCGCCAGGTGGCTGAAACTCCCCTCCGGGCCCAGGTACATCACCTTCGCCGGCATCTCCAGGGCCAGGCTCCCGCTCATCAACTCTTTCCAGATCGCCCGCAGCGTCGCCTCCTCGAGCGGCCCCGCGCTCGCCGACGCTACCCGCTCCAGAACCTCCCGCTCCCGTTCCGGCGCGTACGCCGCGTTCTGACCCGCCTCGCGCTTGAGGCGCCCGATCTCGACCGCCAACCTCGCGCGCTCGTTCATCAACTCAACGAGCCGAAGGTCGATGGCGTCGATCTGCTTCCGGATCTCGTCCAGGCTCATCCCGAACCCCGCTTCCCGGCCCGTCGCCGCAAGGCCCCGCGCACCGTCACAACACCCGGAGAAGGGGCCCCCGAAGGGGCCGAGTTTCCCCCGCCGTGGGTTCCCCCAGCGCATACCTTCCCCGCCCGGGAACGCCCCAATTTAGCCCCCTTCACCCTCACCGTCAACCTAAAAAGGCATGCCCGCCGGCGGCCTCCCGCGAGGCGGTTGTTTTGGCCCTCGCGCCGTTCAAGGCGGGAATTAACCGCAAAGGACGCTAAGCACGCAAAGAACAGCCCGAACCAGGGGAGCGACAAACAGCAAACAACCAACAAACGCCTTGCCGTTTGGCCTTTACCCAATCCTCGCTTTCCTTTGCGCTCTTGGCGTACCCTTCGACTTCGCTCAGGGCATGCTTTGCGGTTAGGGGGCCTCCCCCTTCCCGCCGGATTTCCGATGATTTGCCGACCCGCACCTGCTAGCATAATTCATTTGTACGGTGCGCCCGGCCGTTGCCCCGGGCGCGGCGACCCGCCGGGGTCGGCGGGCCGAAACCAGGGCAATCGAACGGAGACAGGCCATGATGCGACGATATGGGGTGCTGATGGGTTGTATGGTTGCTGCCATCCTGTTCTTTGGTGTCGCGGGCTGCACAGCCGAGAATGAGGGCGCTGAGGGCAAGGCCGAGGCCAAGGAAGAGGCCAAGGAAGAGGCCAAGGAAGAGGCCAAGGTCGAACTTCCTCCCGCCGTCGCCGAGGCGATCAAGGCCGCCTTCCCCAAGGCCGAGATTGAGGAAGTCGAGGTCGAAGAGGAAATCGGCTTAACCCTCTACGAGGTCGAACTCGAGCAGGACGACGTGGAGATGGAAGTCGAGGTCGATCCCGACGGCACGATCGCCGAGATTGAGACCGAGATCGCCCAGAAGGACGTGCCGGAGGCCGCCCTCCAGGTGATCCAGGCCGCCGACGCCGGCGCCAAGATCGAAGAGATTGAGAAGGTCGAGATCCGCGCCGAGGTCAAGAAATCCCCACTGGCCCCGGCCGCCTACCTCGTCAAACTCACCGTGCCCAAGATCGTCTATGAGGCCGAACTGGAGAAGGACGGCAAGGAAGGCGAAATCACCGTCGCCGCCGACGGCAAAGTCGTCGAGCCCCTCAAGTGGGAAGAGAAGGAAGAGGGCGAGAAAGAAGAAGGGGAGGACGAGGACGAGTGACTGTGCCGCTTGCGGCGTAACCCTGCCGCTTGTCGGAGCGCAGCGCAGAACCGCCGTGGCGGGCGGCTTAGACGTCCTTATTCATCCACGGCGCCGCCGCCCATCTCGGGCGCGGCGACCCGCCGGGGTCGGCGGGCCGAAACCACGGCAATCGAACGGAGACAGGCCAGGATGCAGCGATATGGCGTGCTGATGGGTTGCACGTTGGCGGCGATTCTGCTCCTCGCGGGCGCGGTTCGCGCCGCCGAGGACAAGGAAAAGGAAGAAGGTTTTGTGCCGCTCTTTAACGGTAAGGATCTCACCGGATGGGAGGGCGATGCAAAACTCTGGATCGTCGAGAACGGCATGCTCGTCGGCCGATCGCCCGGCATCAAGTACAACGATTTCCTGGCGACGACGAAGACCTACGGCGACTTCATCCTGCGGTTCCAGATTCGCCTGGTCGAGGGAAAGGGGAACACGGGCGTGCAGTTCCGCTCCAAGCGGGTCGAGAACTCGCACGAGGTCGCCGGGTACCAGGCCGACTTTGCCACCGGCTGGCACGGAAAACTGTATGACGAGGCACGGCGCAACAAAGTTCTGGCCGCGCCCAACGAAGAGGAACTCAAGAAGGTCCTCAAGCCCGCCGACTGGAACGACTACGAAGTGCGGGCCGAGGGCAATAAAACCACCCTGACCCTGAACGGCCTGAAGACGGTTGAATATACCGAGGAGGACAAGGACATCGCCCGCACGGGCGTCATTGCCGTGCAGATCCACGGTGGCGGGCCGATGGAAGTCCAGTTCAAGAATATACGTATCCGAGAACTCGCGATCGCGGAATAAGCGCTGACCTTCATCCACCACGCCACCCTGTATGATGAATCCCGCGAAAGGTTTCCCGGATGCCCGAACCTGAGTCCGACCTCGTCGTCGGTGCCGGACCCGCCGGCCTTCTGGCGGCCATCGCCGCCGCCGAACTCGGACGACGCGTCGTTCTCCTCGAACAACTCCCGCGCCCCGGCGTCAAACTCCTCGCCACCGGCGGCGGACGATGCAACCTCACCAATACGCTCCCCCCCGACGAGTTCCCCGCGAGATTCGGACGCCACGGACGTTTCATCCTGCCCGCACTCGACGCCTTCGGTCCCGACGCCCTCCGCCGATTCCTCCATTCCCTCGGCGTCCCCACCGCCGCGCCCGACGGGCTCCACGTCTTTCCCGTCTCCGACTCCGCCGCCGATGTCCGGCGGGCCCTCGTCCGCCGCGCCCGCGAACTCGGCGTCCGCCTATGCCTCGCCACCACCGCCGACGCCCTCTGGATCGAAGGCGATGCCCTCCGCGGCATCCAGACCTCCCGCGGTCGCGTCGCCGCAAACGCCGTCATCCTCGCCACCGGCGGCAAAGGCTACCCCGACCTGGGCGCGACCGGCTCCGGCTACGCCCTCGCACGCGAGGCCGGCCACTCAATCGTCGAGCCCACCCCCGCTCTCGTTTCCCTCGTCACGCGCGAAACCTGGCCGCGCGAACTCGCCGGACTCGCCCTCTCGCCCGCCGGCGTCCGCATCGACCTGGCCGGCCGCCCGCCCGCGTGCATCACCGGCGACCTCCTCTTCACCCACACCGGCCTCTCCGGCCCGGCCGTCCTGGACCTGTCGGGCGACGTCGCTGTTCTCCTCCGCGACCGCTCCGAGGTGCCGCTGCGCCTCGACCTCGCCCCGCGCACCACGCGCGCCGACTGGCTCGCCCGCTTCGACTCCTGGCCCCTTTCCGAGGGACGAAAAACCATCCGCACCCTCCTCGCCGCCCACTTCCCGCGCGCCCTCGCCGATGTCCTCTGCCGACTCGCCGGCCTCGACCCCGCCGTGCGACCGGCTCAGGTTTCCCGGCCGGCTCGCCGCACCCTCGCCGACTTTTTTACCGCGCTTCCGCTCACGGTCACGGCCACCGAAGGCTGGGACCGCGCGATGATCACTCGCGGCGGCGTGGCTTTGAAAGAAGTGGACCCGCAGACCCTTCGCAGCCGCCTCGTCCCCGGCCTCGCCTTCGCCGGCGAAATTCTCGACCTCGACGGCCCCTCCGGCGGATTCAACCTCCAGTGGGCCTTCTCCTCCGGTCATCTCGCCGGCTCCTCCTGAGCGCAGCGCTCGCCTTCCGGCTCGCGGCTAACCATGGCGCGATGTCATCCCGACCTGCTTTCCCTCGCGAGTCAAAAACGCGCTCGCCTTCGGCTCGCGGCTAACCATGGCGCGATGTCATCCCGACCGAGCCGACGTTCAATCCGCAATCCGCAATCCGCAATCGTCCACCCCACCGGCGCCGCGGATTTCCTTTCCGCGCCCGCCCCCGCGGGTCGTACAATCTTCCCGGTCGGCCCGCGCGGGCCAGTCCCACGGTCTCTGGCTGCGAAAGGAGTTTCCATGTTCCGCCGAAAATCCGGCTGGATCCTGCTGCTCGTCCTCGCGGTTGTCTGCCCGGCCCTCTGCTGGGCTGTGGCTACATCGACCGCGCCCCCGAAGTCGGCCACGACCGAGAAGGGCGACTCCACTCCCGTCAACGTCGCCGACTACCCCGGCGTCATCCAACTCGCCTGCGTCGGCGACAGCATCACCGCCGGCGTCGGGGCGGGGAATGACACGAAGTACACGGCCCGTCTCTCGGCCGTCCTCGGCGCAAAATGGGAGGTCCACAACTTCGGCGTCAGCGGCGCCACCATGCTCAAGAAGGGCAACAAGCCCTACGATAAACTCGGCGAGTACACCAAGGCCCTCGAACTGAAGCCCGACGTCGTGACGATCATGCTCGGCACGAACGACTCGAAACCCGGCAACTGGAAAAACAAGGACGAGTTCGCCCCCGACTACAAGGATATGATTGCCCGGTTCAAGAAGGCCAACCCCAAGGTCCGCATCTACTGCTGCCTGCCGATCCCCGCCTACCCCGGCAGATGGGGGATCAACGACGCCACCATCAAGGGCGAGGTCGTTCCCCTCGTCCGAAAGGTCGCCAAGGACACCGAATCCGACGTCATCGACCTTTACACCCCCATGGTCGGCAAGGGCAAATTCGTCCCCGACACCGTCCACCCGAACGGCGACGGCCATACCGTCATGACCAAGGTTATCTTCAAAGCCCTCACAGGCAAGGACAAGCCCGAGGCCGCCAAGGACACCGGCAAATAACTCCGCCCGGCGTCACCTTCAGCTAGCGGTCCGTCACGTTTGGCCGCGACCCGACCCCTTAACCTCCGGCGCGCCGGAGGTGGACGAGCACGACGCCGTGGCGGGGCACCTGGGCCGAGAACCGTCCGTCGGCCTCATCGAGATCTTTCTGCCGCCAGAGGTCGCGGACGCGCTGCGGGCCCTTCAGGTTCAGCTGCTCCCAGGTGACGGTCATCTCGCGGGCGACCTCGGCGAAGTTGAAGAGGCCGACCGCCAGGCTTCCGTCGGCCATCGGCTTCGCCAGGACCAGGTCCTCGCTCGTCTGCACGACGGGCCGGGCCTGTTTGCCCAGCCGGTCCTGGTCCACCGCGATGACCTCCGGGTTGCACAGGACGTTCAGCGTGAACTCATCGAGGCGGGTAATGTCGCCGGAGTAGATAAGCGGGGAGGCCATCAAACACCACATCGCCATGTAGGCGTACTGTTCACTGGGCGTCAGCGGGGTCATGTGCGGGGCCTCGCTCTGCTTGTGGACATTCCCCACGTACCCGATGAGGATGTAGTCCGGGTCGTTCCACGCGCCGGGGCGGGCGTGTTCCCAGTGCCGGGCGTTCTCCAGGCCGATGTGAAAACACCCCGGCAACTGGCCGCCCTGACGCAGGCCCAGGTCACCCGTGGTCCGCCAGCAGTTCCCGCCCACCTCGCCCCCCCACTCCCACACGTTGCCCATGCCGTACTGGCAGAGGTTGAAGACGATGTCGCGGGGAAGGGCCTTCAGGATGTCGCTCATCCGGCGATACGGCCGCTGGAGCTGCTCGAGCCCCTCGCCCAGGTTATCCCTTTTGGCCACGCCGCCGTACGAGCACCAGTCGTACTTGAGGAAGTCGAAGCCCCACTCGGCATACGTTTTGGCGTCGATCGCCTCGTGCTTGTACGAGCCCGCGTACCCCGCGCACGTGGCCGGCCCCGGCGAGGTATAGAGACCCACCTTAAGGCCCTTGGCGTGCACGTAATCGGCCAGGGCCTTCATGTCCGGGAAGTTCTTGTTCGGCCGCATTCGCCCCTGGTCGTCGCGCGGCGGCGCGCCGGAGCCGGCCTTGACCATCCAGCAATCGTCGAGGTTGACGTACTGGTAGCCGACGTCGGCCATGCCGGACTCGATCATGGCGTCGGCCGCCTTCCGTATGTCCTCATCCGTAATCCGGTTGTACCACGTGTACCAGTGGTTCCATCCCATCGGCGGCGTCAGGGCGAGCGTGTCGCCGACGACGACTGTGAAGCCGCGCGCATCGGTCCCGGCCTCGTTTTTTGCCTTCAGCGTGACAGCGTATTCGCCGCGCTCCTGGGGCGCCTTGCCGGTAATGATTCCGGTGGCCGGGTCGAGGCGGAGCGACGCCGGCAGGCCCTCGGCCGCAAAGACTAGAGGCCGCGTGCCCGTGCACGGAATGCGGTAGAGCAGCGGCCGGCCGGGCCGGCAGCCGTACACCTCCGGCCCGTTGATGCGTGGCTCGGGACCGGGCCGGGGCGTCAGGATGACCCGCTCCTCGTGGACCTGCGGGGCGTCGACGGCCTCGGGCTTGGCGCCGGCGACCTGGAACTCGGCTTCAGCCCAGTCGGCGTGGTCGAACTGGTTATTGCCTCCGGCCGAGGTCACGAGCAACGCAAGATGCTCGACGCCCGCAAGAGGCACGTCGACGCGCTTCGCCTCCTGGCCGCCCTTCATCACGCCGCTGTCGAACAACTTCTTGCCGTCGCCGTACACCTGGAACTCGACCGAGCCGTTGCCGCCGGCCGAATCGTCCACGCCCACCCAGGCCGTGAACCGCTCGGTCTTGCCGTCCAGGCGGACGTGCAGGGCCGATTCGGCGTGGGTCCCCACGCCGCGCTCGAACTTGCGGCCGGCGATGGCCATCGGCTTCTCGGTGCAATTGCGGTCGCCCCGGGGCTCGCCCCATCCGGCTGACATTTTCGAAAGGTCCAGCGCCGACAGCGGCATGGTCTTCGCCGCCTGACACGCCCCCGCCCAAGCCAGACCCAGCGCGGCCGCGAGAGCGACGACCAATATCTGCGATCGATGATTCATCTGTCCTTCTCCTACCCATGTTCGTGCGACGGATGCGGAAGGCGGCATTATAGGTCCTCGCGCCGTGCCACGCCAGCGTCGTGGCCGACTTGGTAGCGCCAAGTTTTGTGTGTAATTTCGGGAAGCAGGTGCCAGCGGGCGAGTTGGCCTAAGACGGCGCGTTCAGGGACGGCGACGCCTTGTCAGTGCCGCTGCTCACGGCGGGGGAACCACTCGAGCAGCCCGGCGGCCACGAGGTCGTGCCCCTTGCGGTTGGGGTGGTTCACCTGCGACATCAGGTCCTCGAGTCTCCCGCCGCCGCGGACGTACTGCGAGAACGCTTCCGTGCTGTCCGCCAGGCCGACGCCGTGCTCGGCCGCCAGTTCGCGGATCTGCCGGGCGTGCTGATTCAGCGCGTCGTTGGGATCGTCCAGCCGGGCGCTCGTGTCGCCCGTGGGCGTGAGCAGGATGACGCGGACCCCGGCGGCCTTGGCTTTCTCGATCATCGAGACCCAGGCCTTCCGGGCCCGCTCGAGGCCGATGCCACGGTCGTTCAGGGCGTAGTCGATCGTGACCACGTCGGGCCGGTGGGAAAGGACGTCGCGCTCGAACCTTGCGGCCCCGCTCTCAGCGTTCTCGCCGCCGATGGCCGTCACGATGACGTTGGTCACGGCATACGGAAAGGCATCCTTCAGTCTCTTGTGGAGCAGGTGCGGGTAGGCGTTGAACGTGTCCACGGCGGGGGTCTTGAAGTAGCCCGCCGGCACGCTATGGCCGTGGCACACGACGTTCACGGTCCGGTTGCCGGGCCACGGTTTCGCGAGCAGGGCGGCGACGTCGGCCAGGTAGGTGGCCTTGTCGGCGACGGCCGCGGGAGTCGCGGGGGCTGGCTGAGGCAGCGGCCGGCTCGTAATCAAGCCAATGCCCCGGCCGCCGGTCCCGCCGCCTTTGCCGGGCACGGCGTTGTAGAACATGTAGAACGTGTCGTTCTTCGGGTTGTACACGAGCGAGATCTTGTGGGCATACTGCTTGTCCAGGCCGCTCGGGTTGCCGCCGGCCTTGTAGAGGGGTTCCGGATGGGCGGTCCAGTGGAGGAGGTCCCTCGAGAAGGCGGCCATGATGTGGGCCCCGCCCCGCCCCACGCCGAAGTAGAACATCACCCAGTGGTCGCCGTCGCGGAAGACCTTGCCGTCGGAGCAGAACTGCTCGTCGTACCCCCCGGGGCGGTTGCGCAGGACGGGATTGCCCGCGTAGCGGGTCCAGTTCAGGAGGTCCGTCGAGGTGGCCAGACCGAGCTGCTCGGCGCCGCCGTTGGCGGCATTGTAAAAGTTGTAGTACCGCCCCTCGTGCTCGACGAGCCACGGCTGGTAGATGCAATCCTTCTCCCATTCGCCGCGGTCCGGCTCGTGGACCGAGAGGATGTACTCCGGTTTGGCGCGCTTCCAGGTCAGGCCGTCCTCGCTCGAGGCCACGCCCTCGTAGCCGGGCCTCAGTTCATAGCCGCCCTGGCGCGGGTAGGCGCCGTAGAGCGTCCAGTACTTGCCCTGGTGCTTCTTGAGGACGCGGGGCGCCTTCAGGTCGTAGGACTCGTACAGGTAGGCCCCCACGACGCAGCCGCCATGGTCGAACTCTCCCTCCGGGCCGTAGCCCATCGCCAGGCCTTTCGGCTTCCAGTGGACGAGGTCTTCGCTCTCGGCCACGAAGGACTGGTAACCTTTGCCGTCGAATCCGATGAAACTCATCCACCACTTCGCGTCGCCGGGCAACTGGTAGACGGTAGGCACGTCGGTGCCCCGGATGCCTGCGAAGCCCTCAATCTTCGGATCGGCCGGGACGACGTGGTCGGGCCAGTAGTGCCAGTGGCGGAACTTGGCCGACCACCGGTCCAGCGTGTCGGAATCGATCCCGGCGCCCGTCGGGGCAGCCGCCGCACGGTTGTCGGGCGCCGCGCAGGCCATCCCTCGACACAAAACCACGACGAGCAGCGTCCCAAGGATGTGCGAAACCGGTCTCACGCTCCACCTCCCTCCGACGGACCAAACCCTGCGCGAGCGGCTACTGGCCGATTTCGGCAAGCAGTTTCCGCGCTTCCTCGGCGAACGGCGTGTCGGGATACTTCGCGAGGATGTCCTTGAGGTACGGCTTGGCCTTGTCCGGCATCCCCGCCTTGATGTAGTTGCGGGCCATGGATAGCCAACCCTTGCAGTCCTTCTCGACAGCCTGGAGGCGAATCCGCGCCATCAGTTGCTTATCGGCTTTCATTTCGGCGGCGCGCGCCGCCGCCGCCTGGCCCGCCTTCGTGTCGGGGAACTTGTCGGCCAGGTCGCCCAGTTCCTTCAGGAGCCTCTCGGGGGTCATATTCTTTTCGCCCTTCCCGATGGCCGCGAGCATGTCGGCGGCCCGGCGTTCGCGGCGTCCTTGCTCGATGACCGGCCGGATCTTCTCGTCGCCCATCAATTCCGTCCGTTTCGCCTCCGCCCGGCGGGCCTCCTCCGAGCCGGGCGCCAGGCGCGGCACGCGCTCCAGGGCGACACTCGCCTCGTAGTACTCCTTGGCCTCGATGCGGGCCTCGGCCTCGGCGAGGTCTTTGGCGGCCACCTCCGCGAGGACGCGCCGGGCCTCGTCGGCGCCCTTCTTGACCGCCGGGTCGTCGTCCGCATTCGGAATCTTCGCCAACAACTCCGCCGCCCCCGCGAAATCCTGCTTTTCGAGCGCCTTCGTCACGAGGTCCAGCAGCGCCAGCGCCGCCGCCTGATCCCGGGGCGCCATCTTGCTCGGCGGCGTCTTCTTCAACTGTTCCTCCAGCGCCCTATCGAGGCCGGCCATCGGATGGCCTTCCCACGCGACCGTGCCCGACGGGTCCACAATGAACGCGTGGGGGATCCCCCGAACGCCGTAGACCCCGCTCGTCTTGCTTCCGCCGCCGACGGCGTAGTCCATCTTCATTTCCCTGGCGAAGGGTTCGACGGTCTTTCGGTCCTCGTCCGTCAGGCTGATGAAGACGGCCCCTTTCCCGGCGAACTTGTGGTTCATTTCAATCAGGTGCGGAATCGACGCCCGGCAGGGCGGACACCACGTCGCCCAGAACTCCACCACCACGATCTTGCCGCGCAGCCCCTGGAGCGACAAAGCCGGTGAATTCAGCCAGTACTGAGCCTGAATCTCCGGCGCTTCCTTGCCGACCATGGCCGCCCGCGCAGCCGTCCCGGATGTACCTGCGACCAACCCCAACACCATCGCCACGACCGCCGCGTGCTTCACGATCAGCCCTCCCTTTCCCCCTCCTTCTCTCACAGCACCGCGTCCAGGTCCTCAAGGCCGAGCGTTTCCTGGACGGCGAACGGTTCGCCGTAGGCCCGGTTGATCAGGTGGCCCCAGTACCGGCAGGCGTCGCGGACGTAGCCGACGACCGCGCCCGCCTCCTCGCCGCGACCATCGAAGAACTGGCTCCGGTAACATTCGACCGCGCGGATCTTCGTCTCGAACTCCTCGGAGACGTCCACGACAAACGCGACGTCGCCGTGGCTCCTGAGGTGCGTGCAATAATAATAGAGGAGGCGCGGGGGATAGTACGGTTCGCCGGCCATGCGGGTCTTCGAGAGTTTCGCGTGGAACCGCGCCTCGACCGCCAGACGCGTCGCCGCCAGGTGGTCCGGATGCGCGTCGCGCCAGTACGGCACGAAGACGACGCGCGGCCGGAGCCGACGATAGACCTCCGCCACCTTCACGCGCGCTTCCAGCGTCGCCTCGAGTTCCCGGTTCACCAGGCCCAGGTTTTCGCGGTGCGCCAAGCCGAGGATTTTCGTCGCCGCCTGGGTTTCGGCCCGGCGTTTGTCGGGGTCCCCGAAAGGCGTCGGCTCGCCGCTCGTCAGGTCCACGATGCCGACGCGCCGGCCGGCGCGGACCAAGCGGACGATCGTCCCGCCCATTCCGAGTTCCGCGTCGTCCGGATGCGGCGCGACGACCAGGTAGTCTAGATGCGTCTCGTTTGCCATGGAGCGAATTCCACGGCGCCGGCAACCAGCAACGCGATGCTACTTGGACTCGGAACCACCGAGAGCCACCACGCGGAACCCGTAATTGGGCCATTTGGCGCCGTAAACATTGTAACGGGCGGTCGACCGCATGTAGCCCTCGTGGTCGTTGATGTAGAACGACCCGCCGCGCAACCCGATTTTATCGCCGTTCTGGGCATCGTTGTACTCCCAGACGTTGCCGCCCTGGTCGAACGTGCCATACGCGCTGGCGGAATACGAGCCCACGTCGGACGGCGCGTTCGAGTTGAGATTGGCCGCGGGCTCGCTGTCGCTCTTCGCGGGGTACAGCCAGTAACCGGCGTCGCCCGACTTGTCGGGATCATAATACGCCGCCTTGTACCACTCGTTCTCGCTGGGCAGCACCCATTTGACAGCCTTCTCCGCCGCCAAAGCGGCATGATCGGGCACCTTCACCGTCCCATATTCAATCGTATAACTGCCGGTCTCCGTGTCGCCCTCGCCCCGGCCATTGGAGAGCCAATTGACAAAGCGTACGCAGCTTTCAAATGTAACATAGTTCACCGGCTTCTTGCCCATGCCTTCTCTGACGGCGTAGGTGTGTTCGCCGTACGAGCCGCTCTGCGTGATCCCGCCCCAGTTCTCCGGCCAGCCGTCCATCCGCGGGTCGTACAGCTGGTAGGCGTCCGTCTTGGCGACGGCGTTGAGGAACTCGCAGTACTCGGCGTTGGTCACCTCGTACTTGCCGATCTTGTACTCGTAGGCCACCGCGCCGTAGCCGGTGCTGTCCGAGGCGTTGTCGGGGTTGCCCACGGGAACCGTTTCGGGTAAACCGCCCTCCGCTCCCCACGCCTGCCCCATCGCCAACAGACCCACCGCCACACAGACTGCCGCGTACCGACCGATTCTTCCCGTCCTCATGACTCCTCCTTATCCGGGATTTCCCAGATGCCCCCCGCCCGGCCCATTGCCGGGCGATCTGAAGCATTATAGCGAATTACGGGCGAATTGCGGGGAGCGAATTCCGGCGAATTCCGGGGAGCGAATTCCTGGGAGCGAATTCCGGGGACACAATACGTATCTCCCGCCGCCGCCCCTCCGAATTAAATATTGTGTCCCCGGAACTACAACACGACGATGCTACTTGGACTCGGAACCACCGAGAGCCACCACGCGGAACCCGTAGTTGGCAAACTTGAACGTCGGCGGGTTGGTGACCCAGCGGGCGGACGAAAGCATGTAGCTCGCTCTGTCGTTGATGTACCACGACCCGCCGCGCACGCCGCAGTTCCCGTCATAACTCTGGGTTTCGTTCCACTCCCACATGTTGCCGCCCTGGTCGAAGGTGCCATAGGCGCTGGCGGAATACGAGCCGACGTCGGTGGGCATACCACTGTTAATAGCGGCCGCGGGCGCGCTGTCGCTCCTCGCGGGGTACTGCCAGTAGCCGGCGCCGCCCGACTTGTCGGGATCATAATACGCCGCCTTGTACCACTCATCCTCGCTGGCCAGCACCCATTTGACAGCCTTCTCCGCCGCCAAAGCGGCATGATCGGGCATCTTCACCGTCCACGACCCCCACTCCTCGGTAAACGTATAGCTGCCCGTCTCCGTGCTGCCGGTGCCCTGGCCGTTGGTGAGCCAGTTGGCGTAACGGAGCGCGTCGTACCACGAGACGAAGTTCACCGGCTTGTTGCCCCAGCCGTCCTTGACGGCGTAGGTGTATTCGTCGTACGAGCCGCTCTGCGTGATCCCGCCGTATTCGCCCGCCATATCCGGGTGGTACATTCCATACTTGTCCGCCTTGGCGACGGCGTTGAGGAACTCGCAGTACTGGGCGTTGGTCACCTCGTACTTGCCGATCTTGTACTCGTAGGCCACGGCGCCGTAGGCGGTGCCGTCCGTGGCGTTGTCGGGGTTGCCCACGGGAACCGTTTCGGGTAAACCGCCCTCCGCTCCCCAGGCCTGCCCTATCGCCAACATACCCACCGCCACACAGACTGCCGCGTACCGACCGATTCTTCCTGTCCTCATGACTCTCTCTCCTTATCCGGAATTTTCCAGATGCCCTCCGCCCAGCCTATTGCCGGGCGATTTGAGGCATTATACCGCCCCCCTCCGCTTGTGTCTATCCGGATTCTCGGCCTTCTTCGCAACAAGGGCATTAAGATAAGCCCCCAAGGCCCTTGGGCCGGCGATTCCCGCCAACTTCCACTAACCCCGCAGAAACTCCGGGGTTCCGGCATATCCGGTTTCGCCGCACGCCGTTAAAGCCCGCGGATGAAAGCGAATTTTACCCGCCTCCGGCGGGCCCCGGGACGCCATTTCGCCTCACCTGCCCCTTGGGGGTTGGGGCCGGGGACGACAACGCAGGCCTCGGCCTTCGCAGCCGGCCATAGTAGAGCCGGTTATTCGGATAGGCTCTTACCAGAACACGATGAAGAACACGACGACGGCGGCGATGACGAGTCCGCCCGCCAATTTAACCCAAGGCGATGTCTTGATGTCCATGCCCTCGCGGACGGGCAAAACCTTGGGCTCCTTCAGGGGCGCAATCAACGTAATAATCCCCATCAGGAGGCAGAGCACGCCGAATGCGATGGCGACCTGCAGGAGGTAATGGATCTCTTTGGAGGCAAAGGCCTGCAGAATCCCGTAGAGGATCGGCCCGCCCACAAGGGCCACGACGCCGGCGGAAGCCGGCGCCCGTTTGACGACGAAGCCGAACAGAAAGGCCGCCACGACGCCCGGCCAGATGTAGCCCTGAAACTGCTGGATGAACGTGAAGACGCCGCCGAATTTCGGATTGACCAGGCTCGGCGCGATGGCGCATCCCACCAGCACAAAAAGGATCGTTAAGACGCGTCCGAAGAACACGAGCCGTTTCTGCGAAGCGCTGCGGTTGATCACTCGGCTGTAAACGTCCATGGTGAGAATCGTGGACGCCGAGTTCAACATGGAGGCCAGCGAACTGATCACCGCGCCGGCGATGGCCGCGTACATGAACCCGCGCAGCCCCGGCATGACCAGGTTCTTGATAAGGGTCGGAAACGCTTCGTCCGGGCTGGCCAACTGGTCGCCGTAGAGTTGAAATGCCATGATGCCGGGCATGACGATGGCAAACGGCACAAGGACCCAAAGCGCCCCGGCGAAGATGACGCCCAGTTGTCCGTCGCGGAGTGTTTTGGCCGCCAGGTTGCGCTGGACGATGAACTGGTTGAGCCCGCAGTAGTAAATAATCACGATCCACATGCCGGAGAGCACACCGGTCCACGGCAGGTCCGGATGACCGGCCGGGAGCACCGCATGCAGCCTGTCGGCATTCCGGGTGGAGAAATTTTCCCAGCCGCCGCAGGCTTTCAGGCCGAGGTAGAATATCACCAGCCCGCCCAGCAGCAGGCCCAAGCCCTGGAACAGGTCGGCCCACGCCACGGCCTTCAGGCCGCCCCACGTCGTGTAGATGGCCGCGATAAGCCCGATCAGCCAGATCGCGAGGTGGAGATCCATTCCGGCGATCTTGTTCAGCGTCAGACCGCCCGAGTAAAGTACGGCGGGGAGCAGCACGACCACGTAAATGACCATCGTTATCAGAGCCATGAGGACCCGCGAGGCCGAATTGTACCGGTACTCGAGAAACTCGGGCATCGTGTAAATGCCGGCTTTCAGGAAGCGGGGAAGCAGCGTAAAGGCGATAAGGACGATGCCCACCGACCCGGACAACTGCCAGGCACTGACGGCCAGCCCGACGCTCCCGGCGCCCTGGCCGGCCATGCCCACGAATTGCTCCGTGGAGATGTTCGCCGCCACGATGGATAAGCCGATCAGCGGCCAGGTCAGCCCGCGGCTGGCCAGGAAGTAATCCTCGCTGTTCTTTTCCCGGCGGCTCTTGTAAAGGCTGACACTCACCACGACGACGAAGAACAGGATGAATACGATGACGTCTAGAGTCGGCATGGTCTTGTCCCTGGAATCGCGAACCGTGCGACGGCAATGGAGCCGGGAAAATCCGGGGACATAATACCTGTTTCTCGTGAATTTTCAATGCGGAGGATCGGGTTGACGGCCCTTGCGACCACGTTCCGACTCCTCGCTTTGCCGTGAAACTCCACCGCCTGCCTTCAGCCGAAAATCTCCGCCAGAATTAGGTACTGTGTCCCCCGAACTCACTGTAATAATAATCATATGCCGTATCGGGATCCTCTGGATCCGTGCCGAGGAGTTTGCCGATGCGGTGGTTCCGGCCGTCGTACAGGTAAGTCGCCACAAGATCCCCCGCCTCACCTTCATCATCGGCGTACACGGCCACCATCCGATTCCACGCATCCCACTTGTAATGTTGCCGGGTGTCCTCATCGCCCGGCACCGGACCGCTCAGCATGTTCCCCCGCGCATCCCAGTCCGGCGTCACCCACTCGGGGCCCTCGGTTTCGTCAATCTCGATGATTTCATTGGCCTTGTTGTTGTCGCGCTCCTGGACGAGCACATCCTGACCATCCTCGGCCACGTCGTATCCCGCCCAGTTGCCCGTCTGGTTGAGGTTCCAGTCTTCCTCGCGGGTGGGCGTGCCCGTGATGGCCGTCTTTGGTTCGTTCAGCGTGCCGCGATCCATCTCGACGAGGCGATCGAGCATATCATAAGCATACACTTCGCTCCGGGTGGCCGCGAGGACGTTTTCGCGGTAGAGGCGGTTGGAGTTCCGGTCGTACCCGTAGCCGTAGCGGTCGATGGGGTCGGTGCCGTCTGTCCATTTCTGGTCCACGACTCTTCCGAAGCGCAGGAATTTACTTGACCTTGTTCTTTACGGATGGCCGCCTTTACTATTCATCACTTTTTGAACATGTCACCCTTGTACGGAGGCGCGATCACCAAAAAGGCAGTGTTCGTGTCATTGTTATATGACAAAGACAAGAAATTGCGCAGCGTTTCTGCGCTGCGTCTGGTATAGTAGTAACCGTCCCTAATGGTCACAATTCGCGGAGTTCCCGACGTTGGATTCCATATGGTCCTGCCCTCCTGAGATATAACCCTCTGCACATTCCAACCCTGACGCTCAGCCCATGACAGAAACTCCTGCTCGGGCACAATGAACTGGAACTTGCCGATGCCGTGACGGCGCAAGTAAATATACGAGATGCGTGTCGCGCCCGAAGGCAAGGCATCGCAGATTTGCTTACGAAGGACTTTCCGTAGGGCTCCAACGTCCTCCGCATATCCCTCATCCTGTCCGAGCATATACCGTAGTGTGAAGTATAAGTAGAGAACAAAAACCGCGCCAACAACCATCACAAGCACCAGAATCAATAGATGGTGTTTCCGCAACTTCATCACGGGTTCCCCTCAAGAAGTTCGCAACAATCAGATATGCTTTCGTTCCAGGTCGCCAGCAGCGGATAACTCGCACCGTTGATGGTGTCGTTGTTCAGGTGCAGCCATCCTTCAAGTGCCACCAATGGCGCCGTAATTGGGTCGTCGAACCAGCCGCCCTCATAGGCTGAAGCCCAGTCCATGAACTGAATTACGTCTTTGTATTGCCAGGTAGCGTCAATCTTGAAAAAGCCACACTCGCAATTCGATACCTCTGAAACAGATCCGGTCATCGTACCCGACAGCCTCCCTGTACCAAGCGTGCCTGACAGCGGCTGCGAATTAAATTTAAACGGCTCTTCTGGGAAAGGTTTGGACGTCGTGCTGTTGTCGGAGCCCGGCCCCACTTCGCAAAGGGTCGCGGCAAATTCGCGCATTTTAGAGTCAAGGAGTGCGCTAAGTTGGGAGTTCTCTCTGAGCAGGACCGAAGCCACGGCGCTCACAAATTTCACTCGAAGGTCATCTTCCACGTTGCCCATCCAGTTGCGCACCCTTTGGAACGGACCGCGCCCGGCTCTTTCGATATAGGTCTCGGCGACGGTAGCTGCCAATGCGAAATCTGTAAGCGCCGAAAGCCCAAACGGATCTCGCTGGTCTGTGGGCCGTTCGCCCACATAGGAATACAGGTTGCCCATCGGCTGTGGGATCAACGGATCGCGGGAGAGCCAGCGGCCGAGCGTGGGATGGTAGTACCGGTAGCGGACGGAGTACAGGCCGGACTCGTCATCAAAGTAATAGCCACAGTACAAGATATGGTTCTGCTTGGAGTTGGCCCAGGAGATTTCGGCCCAAGTGCTTGGATTTCGGATCGTCACCTTCCCGTACGGATCGTACGTGTACCGCTCGGCAACATCCCCATCCGGCTCAACAAGTGCCGTCACGTTCATGTTGGCGTCCGTGGTGTAATACAAACGCTCGTCCAGTTCGCCGTCGTCGTCGATGTCGCGATCCCTGAGAACGGGTGAGTCAATGTAGCGCCGGGACCACACATATTGCTCATGGAGGTTTTCGGTGGCGATGCCATCCTTGCGAACCTCTAGAATCTGCCAAGCGCGGTTGTAGTAAAAGTCATAGGTGCTGTCTGGATTTTCGGGATCCGGGCCGAGGAGTTTGGCGATGCGCCTTCGGCTTCCATCGTAGCGATAGGTGGCGATCAAATCCCCCGCCTCACCTTCATCATCGGCATACACGGCCACCATGCGATTCCACGCGTCCCACTTGTAATGCTGGCGCGTGGTCTCTGCGCCCGGCACCGGGCCGCTCAGCATGTTCCCCCGCGCATCCCACTGGGGCGTCAACCACTCGGGGCCCGTGGTTTCGTCAATCCCGATGATTTCATTGGCCTTGTTGTTGTCGCGCGTCTGGACGAGCACGTCCGAACCGTTTTCGGCCACGTCGTATCCCGCCCAGTTGCCGGTCTGGTTGAGGTTCCAGTCCTCCTGGCGAGTGGGCGTGCCCGTGATGGCCGTCTTTGGTTCGTTCAGCGTTCCGCGGTCCATCCCGACGAGGCGATCGAGCCCATCATAAGCATACACTTCGGACCTCGTGGCCGCCAGGACGTTCTCGCGGTAGAGGCGGTTCGAGTTCCGGTCGTACCCGTAGCCGTAGCGGTCGATGGGGTCGGTGCCGTCGGTCCATTTCTGGTCCACGACTCTTCCGAAGCGATCAAACCCGTCGTAGGTGCCGGGCGAGCCCTGGTAATAATCGAGTTCGGCGACGGTCGAGCCGCCGTGCTTTTGGGTTTCGAGGACGATCCGCCCTGCGCCGTTGTAGGCGTAGGCGGCATAGACCTCGTCCTCGTCGGCGCGGGTGTCCTCATTGGAGAGGGCCGTCACCCGGCTGATTTTGTCGCCGATGCCAGAGCCGTTCTCCGGGTCCACGTAGAGCGTGTGCACCGTCCGGGCGTTGGGGTACTTTACGCTTATGGGGCGCATGCCTTTGTCGTACACGCCTCCGTCAACACTCGTTTCGTAGGCGTACTCGACATAGAGCGAGCCGTCCACGATGCCGTCGTGTTCCTGGTATTCCCTTTCGAGCATCCAGAGGTCGTTGAAGGTGTACTGGATTTCGTTGAGGACGTTGCCCTCGTCCGGATCGTCGTAGGAGGTGACGAACTCGCGTCGGCCGAGGGTGTCGTAGGCGTAGCCGATGGCCCGGACCGCGTCGTCCACGCCCGTGCCGACCTGGGTGACGCGCTGCTTCTTCATGCGGCGGAAGGTTTCGTCGTAATCGAACGCGATGACGGTGGCGGCGTCGCCGACAGTTTTCCTCTGGCTGGTCCTCGTCGTGAGGGCCCCGTCGAGGGCGTAGGTGAAGGTGACGGAGTCCCACGCGGCGTCGAGCGAGTCGGGGTACTTGATGCGCGTCACCAGGGCGGGGCTGTAGGGATCGTAGTAGTTGTAGACGGTGACCTGGTTGTCGTCGGTCAAGCCGTCGTGGTTCGGGTCCACGGCCGTCAGAAGCACGGTGTTGCCGGCGGCGTCGAAGGTGGTAGTGGTGATGCGGCACTCGTCGGCGTTAGAGGCGAAGATTTCCACCGACCGGATGGTAGGAGAAACGGTGCGGTCGTCGTCGGGCGTGCCATCCGATTCCGGCCCCCCGCGAGCCTGTTTCGCCGCCCCGCTTGTCGAAGCGCAGCGGAGACCCGCCGTAGCCCAAAGGGCGAAGGCTGGGCCCGCCTATCACCAATGGCGAGGCCCGAAATCCGAATGACGAATCAATCCCGAAACCCGAAGCCCGAACGCCAAGCCACCGCCGCGCCTCGACTTGCCGTCCCGGTGCCTTCTCTCGGATTTCGGCCTTCGTCATTCACTCGTCATTCGATCCTCGGATTTCGTCATTTTCTCCCGTTGCCTCTGCTGTTTCTTTGTCAGATGCGAGATTTGCCCGCCGCCATTCGCCACTTCGGATTTTGTCATTCCCTGACCCCCCAATCCTCCCTTTGCGTCCTTTGCGTGCTTTGCGGCTAACCCACGTCCGGACAAGGCGTTACGCCCTTCGACCTTGCTCAGGGCGGCCCGAGCCGTTCGATCATGCTCACGGCCCTGAGCCCGTCGAAGGGCAGGGTCGAGGGGCCGCGTTGTCTCTGCTGTTTCTTTGTCAAATGCGAGATTTTCCCCGCCAAATGCGACTTACGCGCGTCCGCGGGAAGTTATGCACATAAAGGTATGCACATGACATGGATGGAAAGAGTGCGAAATAGGCTCCAAAAACCGGTAAAAACCGCACCAAAACCGCGAAAAAAGTCGAAAAAACGCAAAATCCGCGCTAGGTTTTCCGCCCCCGGACGAGGCCTATAGTGAAAAAACCGCCTTGGCGCTAGCGCCAGGGCCGGTGGGTCCCCAAAAATCGCCCAAAAATACCCCCAAAAACTGGCTCCAAAAAGTTATCCACAATCGCGGCCGTCGTGTTATGATGCCGGGCGCGGTGAGGGTTTCCGCGATGGAGGGGCGCCCTTGTGAGAAGACCGGGTGCGGCGTCCGTGTTCGCCATACCGTTGGGTCTGGCGGTCCTGATTCCTTGGGTGTTGGTGGCGGCCGGACTGGGCGAGGAGACGCCCGCCGGGCCGCCATCCATCATGTATGGTGATCCTCGGCAGGTGGCGACGCTGGCCAACCCCCAGATCAGCGAAAGCAGCGGTCTGGCCTCTGGCCGGCGGAACCGCGGGGTCTTCTGGACGCACAACGATTCCGGCGACTCGGCCCGCGTTTTTGCCTTTACCCTCCGAGGTGAACACGTTGCCACCTACACGATCGTGGGGGCTCGGGCCGGTGACTGGGAAGACATGGCCTCCTTCGAGGCGCAGGGCAAAGGGTACCTGCTTTTGGGCGATGTCGGGGACAATGAGCGCCGGCGGCAGAAATATACCCTCTACGTAGTGGTCGAACCGCCGGTCGGCACCCCGGAGCGGCCGGCGGCCGGCCAGGTCCGCGTCGGTCGGCAGATGGATTTCACCTATGAGGACGGGCCGCATAACTGTGAGGCGGTGGCCATCGATCCGACCGACGGGATGATTTACCTTGCGAGCAAGGAGGGCGGCGGGTCGTGCAAGGTTTATGCTTTGCCGTGGCAGCAACCGGAGTCTCGGACGGCGGTCGTTGCCAAGGCCGTGGCCACCTTGGCAATCCCGGCCGCGACCGCGATGGACATCTCGCCGGATGGATTGCGGGCGGTCGTCCTGACGTACGGCCCCGCCTACGAATACGCGAGGCGGGATGGGCAGAAGTGGTCCGAGGCCTTCGCTCGGCCGCCGCGCGTGCTCCGGATGCCCCCACGAAGGCAGGGAGAGACGGTCTGCTACGGTCCGGACGGCAAGACGTTGTATCTGACCAGCGAGTTCGCCCCGACGCCGCTGTTCGAGGTTCCGGTTGCAGAATCGAAGTAGTCCCGCATCTTCAGTCCTCAGGGGCGGTTTCGCCGCCGGCCTACGACCGCAGGACGGCGCCGAGGTGCGAGTGGAGGGCGTCGAGGATCCGGGCCTGCATCGCAGCGGCCTCGTCGTGGGTCAGGGTTCCCGACGCCCGCCGCAGAACCAGCCGCAGGGCGATGCTCTTCCGGCCCGCGGGCACCTGTTTGCCGCGATAGACGTCCAGCGCCTGGAGGGATTCGACTTCGGCCACGCCGGCCGACGCGACGGCCTTTTCGACGTCGGCCCAGCGGAGGGCCTCGTCCACGACGATGGCCAGGTCCCGCGCGATGGCGGGGTACTGGGGCAGGGGGCGATAGGCCGGTTCGAGCCGGGCGGCCTCGATGAGCCGGCCGAAATGGATTTCCGCGACGGTCGGCGGGTCGTCGAGTTCGAAGACGGCGGCCGACTCCTTCGTCGCGGAGCCGACCATGCCGATCGGCTCGTCGTCCAAAAGGACCTCCGCGGCCTGGTCCGCCGCGAGGTCGGCATAGCGGTCGGTCGGGACGAAGCGGATGCGGTCGGCGACGCGGAGGCGCTCGAAGAGCGTTTCGAGGGCGCCCTTGACGCTTTCGAAGCCGTCGGGCCCGGCGAGGGCGAGCAGGGCGTCCTCGTGGGGCAGGTCGCCGCCCGCGGCGGGGATGAACCGCCTGGCGATCTCGAAGAGCCTGGCGGCCGGTTCGCCGGCGTTCTGGTTCACGCGGAGCGAATCCAGGAGGCCCGGCAGGACGGACTGGCGCAGGGCGAGGCCCGCTCCGCGGAGGGCGAGGGGTTCGGCCTCGACGTCCCGGCGTCGAAAGCGGACGGCCCGGTCGGCGCTCGTGAAGGAGAAGGTGACGGCCTCGAAGTAGCCCGCGGCCGTCAGGACCTCGCCGGCGGCCTGTCGGACGCGTTCGGCCGGCGTCGGGCCGGCGTAGGCGACGGGGATTTCGCGCGATTCGGGAATCTTCTCGTAGCCGTGGTGGCGGGCGACCTCCTCCACGAGGTCGATCTCGCGCTCCAGGTCGGGCCGGCGGGAAGGCACGCGGACGCGGATGCGTTCGGCCGTCGCCTCGAGGACCTCCAGGTCCAGCCGGCGGAGGTATTCCGCGGCAGCGTCGGCGGGGATCGCGAGGCCGAGAACTGTTTCGATGCGGGCGGCGCGGAGCGCCAGTTCCCTCGGCTCGGGCAGGGGCCGGCCGGCCGCGACGCCGCCGCGGGCGACCTTGCCGCCCGCGACCTTCTGGATAAGTTGACACGCCCGGCGGCTCGCCCAGTCCGTGCCGCACGCGTCCACCCCCCGCTCGAAGCGGAAACTGGATTCGCTCGCCAAGCCGAGCGTGCGGCTGGTGGCGCGGATGTTCATGGGATCAAAAACAGCGGCTTCGAGGAGGACATCGGCGCTGGAGGCGGAGATTTCGGTCTCGGCGCCGCCCATGACTCCGGCGAGGGCGACGGGGCGATGGGCGTCGGCGATGACCAGGCGCTCGGGCGAGAGGGCGTGCTCCGAATGGTCGATGGCGACGAACCGCTCGCCCGCGCGTGCGCGGCGGACGACGATGCGGCCCTCGGCCAGTCGGGCGAAATCGAAGGCGTGCAGCGGCTGGCCGGTTTCCATCATCACGTAGTTCGTTACGTCCACGATGTTCGAGACGGGGCGGATGCCGACCGCTTCGAGGCGCTGCCGGAGCCAGTCGGGGCTGGGGCCGATCGTGACGCCCTCGATGAGGCGGGCGGTGTAGAGGGGGCAGAGGTCCGGGGCCTCGATGGCGACGCGGACCTTCTTTTCGCAAGGGGTCGCGGATTCCGCATAGGCGGCGTCGGGGAGGCGGAGTTGGACATTCAGGGCGGCGGCAAGTTCCCGGGCGATGCCGATGTGGCCGAGGCAATCGGGCCGGTTGGCGGTGACCTCAACCACGAGGCGCGCGTCGCCGTCGGGGAGGACCTCGATGGCGTCGACGTTGAGGCCGATGCGGGTGAGGCGTTCGGCGACCTCTTGCGGAGAGAGGTCCGTGGGGACGTATTCGCGGAGCCAGTTGTAACTTGCGTTCACAGCCAATCCCCCGCTGTTTAGGGCCGAACGAGGAAGGCGCGATTATAGAGCGTCGCGGGGTGGGGTCAAGCGAAAGCGGGCATGAGTTTTGTGCCTCGGCCGCGGCGCCTGCGTTTGCAGCGGGTGGCACGGCCACGCGGCGCTTGCGTGACCGTGCATGGTCGGCGGCGCACGCGGTCACCCAACATCGGGTGGCCGTGCCACCCTATCCAGGACGGACGCATGACCGCGTGCGGTCGAATCGTCTTGCAGTCCGCCCGCCCGCATCCTACATTACGCTTCAGCCCAAGCGGCCCGTCGGCCCGAGAGGAGAGCACACGGTGGCCAAGGACATGGAAAAACTCTACGCCGAGCGCCTCAAGCGATACGTCACGGCGATGCGGAACGGGAAGCCCGACCGGATTCCCATCCGGCCGTTCGTCGCGGAGTTCGTCGCCCGGTACGCGGGGTACACCTGCCAGGAGGTGGCTCACGATTACGAGAAGGCGTTCGCCGCCACCCGCAAGTGCGCCGCCGACTTCGACTGGGACGCCACCGTCGGCAACATGGTCTACGTCTGGACCGGCCTGACGCAGGCCATCGGCCTGAAGTACTACGCC
>Ga0307378_10001969_pt1 | contig 32345 bp, 28 predicted proteins | sample UN1MG_FD_202238 | JGI IMG/M metagenome (GOLD analysis project Ga0307378, IMG submission 202238) | Soil microbial communities from Risofladan, Vaasa, Finland - UN-1 | ecosystem: Environmental > Terrestrial > Soil > Coastal area > Acid sulfate soil | place: Finland: Risofladan, Vaasa | collected... | reverse complement strand
AAAAGGTCATTACGAAAAAAAGCACGGTTCTTGATGTGGAGGGGATACACTCAGTGAATGAATCTGACAGGGTACATATGCCTGAGCTGTCTGTTGATGACAGACGCTTAAGCTTTGAAGAGGTTGATCTCGGCCTTGAAGAGCAAATGGCAAAAGATGAGTCAGAGAGGTGTTTACGGTGTGGACTGATATGCTATAGGAAGGAGGTGTAAAAAAGCCCTGTAAAATTTACTCTTGCAAATATACTATTGATTATTTATACTTATCAGAAAATGGAAGGAGGATAGAATCTTATGAAAAAAAGGATTTTGTTGTTAAGCACAGTTATCATCTCTATAGCATTATTTACTGGCGTAGGCATTCTTATAGCAACAGATTGCCCAGATGAAATCAGTATCAAGTCAGATGCATTTACAACGTACAAAAAAGGAGCTGTCAAACTTAGTCATAAAAAACATAATGTAGACTACAAGATTGCCTGCACAGAGTGTCATCATGTGTATAAAGAAGGAAAGAATGTCTATAAAGAGGGAGATCCTGTCCAAAAATGTTCAGCATGTCATGATGCCGTAAAATCGGAAGGTAAGGTAAAGAAATTAATGCTGGCCTACCATAAAAATTGTCAGGAGTGTCATAAACAATTGGAAAAGGCTGGTAAGAAAACCGGACCTACAAAGAAATGTAACGACTGCCATGAAAACAAAAAATAAGTCTGGTTAGATTTTAAAAAGGCATTATACCCTATGCGGAAAAGCGGATAATCCGTTAATCACGTGTCATCTACGTGCTTCCAAAGGGTAAACTAACAGGCAAAAAAAATGCCGCTCTTAAATACGTGTTAAAGAGCGGCATATTTTTTAAATCTTTAGAATCTAATCCTCAACTTCTGTTACTGTAATAGCATCAGATTCACAAACTTCTATACAACTTTCACACCCAATGCACTCCTCTGCGTTCACAGGAACTGACTTTTCATCCTGTATTTCAAAAACATCTGATGGGCACACATCAACACATTCTTCGCAACCTACACATTTTTCTACATCAACCTCTACCTTATACATGCCTAATCCTCCTTGTATAAAATTATTTTGAGTATTTTATATTCACATTTAGCTGAGCTAAATCTCATTTTTTAGCAGGCTATTTAACAAAGGAATATAGTGGTGTCAAGAAAAAATCTAAAATTATTTACTGAAATTTTATATATAGCTTTCTTGATCGAGGTCCATCAAACTCACAAAAGAAAATCCCCTGCCATGTACCCAATTTTAGATGGCCGGATTCAACAAAAAGCATTACTGAATTCCCTATTAAACTACTTTTAATATGAGCAGTAGAGTTTCCTTCCAGATGCCTGTAAGATCCTTCCCAGGGGATAAGTTTATTAAGCATTGCCTGGATATCTGTTGCAACACTTGGATCAGCGCTTTCATTAATTGTTATTCCGGCTGTGGTGTGTGGTACAAAGAGAAAGCACACCCCATCTTTTAGCCCTGATCTCTTTAACTCCTCTTCTACCTTGGAGGTAATGTCTATCATCTCAGATCGATCTCTTGTATTAATAGACAGTGTTAAAATCATGAAATGTCTCCTACTATAAATTATCCTCTTTTTCCTCTACTACAACATGGTCATGAGATGCATTTTCCTTCAAATAGACATTAACAGTAGCGTTTCCAGAGGTCTGCCATTCCTTAGCTACATAATTAGCCATTATAGGTAGTTCCCTTTGCTCCTCTCCTCTGTCTATTAGCACAGCCAGCTCAATCTTTTTCGGCCTACCAAAATCTATCAGTGCATCCATTGCTGCCCTTATTGTCCTGCCTGTATACAGCACATCGTCTACTAAAATAATCATTTTATCGTCTATGGAAAAGGGAATCTCTGTCCTTCCCAATTTTGGGTTGGGGCCTACCCTCGTCCAATCATCACGGTATAAATTAATATCCAGCACGCCCGTTGGTGGTTTCTCCTTATCTTTTTTAGAAATCTCATCGCGCAGACGATAGGCCAAAAAAGCTCCTCCGGTTCTAATTCCGATTAAAACAATATCTTTCAAAGATTTGTGCTTAGAAATTATCTCTTGCGCAATTCTTTTCAGGGCTTGCCCTATATCTTTTTCATCAAGAATAACTTTTCTGGTTTTTTTTAGGTTCATTGCTATTGTTTTAATTTAAAGAAGTAATTTGTATATCAAATAATAATTAAAGGTCAAATATTTTTATTCGCATTATTTACTTTTCGCTCTGAATTTGAAAATTAACATTATCGTACTACACATGTTAAAGAAAAAATTTCATTTACGGTATCCATTATTGACCGTCTTGACTTTAAGGGATATTAATTTTAGTATGCCTCGATAATGAATAAGCCTAAATTGTCAAAAAATCCCGATACATTAGCTACAATTCTTGGTTATTCCTTCAACAATCAGGAATTAATCTTACAGGCCTTTAGGCACCCTTCTTACGTTTACGAGAAGGATGAATTGGGGATATCTGACAATCAAAGATTAGAGTTTCTCGGTGATGCAGTTATTAGCCTGGCTATTAGTCATTTACTTATGGAATCATTTCCTGAAATAAAAGAAGGGGATTTATCTAAATATAGGGCTTCACTGGTAAGTGAAAGCCGTCTCTATCATATTGCCCATGAGTTACAATTAGGAGATTACCTTCTCCTGGGAAAAGGAGAAGAACAAACAAATGGCAGAAAGAAACCCTCTATTATATCTGATGCCTTTGAGGCTCTTATTGGAGCAATTTATGTTGATGGCGGCTTTGAAGAAGCCCTAAGGATAATAGCAAAACTTTTCAGCCCATTATTGAATAAGATCAACCTTGGCAGATCAATTAATGACTTCAAAACTGAGTTACAAGAGTACTCTCAAGATACCTTTCAGTCACCTCCAGAATACAAAGTCGAAAAAGAAACAGGCCCGGACCATGACAAGACTTTCTATGTATCAGTATACCTGAAAAAAAAATTAATGGGAGGAGGGAAAGGAAAAAGCAAAAAGGAAGCGGAGCAGAAAGCCGCAAAGGAGGCCTTGGCTTGCCTAAAAAAATAACAAAATATTTTATCATACCCATATTTCTACCACATCAAGGTTGCCCACATAGATGCGTATTTTGCCAACAACAAACCATCACCAATTACTTGGGAAACCAGCGTACACCAGATGAGATAAGAAATACAATTGAATTAGCAATAAGATCAAAGCAGTTTTCTGCCAAAAAACCAAAAGAGGTCGCCTTTTATGGGGGTACTTTTACATCTCTGCCGATTAATTCTATGACAAAAATGCTTGGCACGGTTAAACCTTACATAGAAAAAGGTATCATACAATCGATCCGCCTCTCTACACGACCAGACTCCCTCAGTGAAGATAGGCTCAACATACTTGAGTCCTTTAGCGTATCGACTGTGGAGCTTGGAGTGCAGTCCATGGACGATAGAGTCCTGCTCCTTTCCAATCGAGGACATACGTCACAAGATACCGTTAATGCGTTCAAAATACTTAAAAGAAGGGGATTTACTGTTGGAGCACAACTCATGCCTGGTCTGCCAGGAGATTCTCAAGAGATATTCATGGACACCATTGACAAAGTTATTGGCCTAAGACCTGATATGGCCAGGCTTTATCCGACACTCGTTATTAGGGGTACAAAGCTCGCTCAATGGTATAAAAAAGGAAGATATACACCAATGGGACTTAAAGATACGATCAACCTTTGTAAAGAGGCCTGCATAAGATTGGAAAATGCCGGGATTCCTGTGATCAGGATCGGGCTCATGTCTTCGCCGTCTCTCCTTGAAAAAGGGGAAATAATTGCCGGACCATGGCATCCATCCTTAGGATTTCTGGTTCGCTCCGCTATTCACCTTGAAAAAATAAGACCCTATCTCCCGGTAATGGGTGAGACAAAAAATATTTTGCTCCATGCCCCTCAAAAGGAAATTCCCCTCCTTGTGGGTTACAAAAAGAGTGGGATGAGGCACATAGAGGCTATAACAGGGTCCGTGATAAAAGATATTATACCTGATGATTCAATTCCCTATGGAGAAGTTGCTGTTAAGGTTTTATAATTGCTAATAACTTCTATTGACGATAAATTGATTTAATTGCAAAAGGGATTCTTTTACTGGTGAGTCAGGAAAGAGATGGAGTTGAGTTTCAGCAAGGTTAGCGTAAGATATGGCATCTTTACGGCATTTTTTAATAGCACCATTATCTTTTACAAGCCCTATTACTCTTGAATAATCTTTCTCTGAGGCCTTTCCATTCTTAAATAAATCTTCCAGCCCATCTCTTTCCCCTTTGCCTAAATAGGCAAGGGTGTAAATTAGGGGAAGAGTGATCTTTCCCTCTCTTAGGTCATTACCAATGGATTTACCAGATTTCTCAACAGTAGATGTATAGTCAAAGATATCATCGACAATCTGAAAGGCAATACCCACATTGAGACCAAAGTTTTTCAATGATTGTATATTGTCTTTCTTTGCCCCGGCCATTATGCCGCCGCTTGCACAGGCGGCTGATATAAGTGCAGCTGTTTTGGATGTAATTATACCCGTATATTCCTTTTTTGTTATATTCCAGTTATGGGTGTTAATAAGCTCCAACATCTGGCCCTCTGTCATCTTGGTAGCGGTGTCTGCAAGAATCTTTAAAAATTCAACATGCTTTTGCTCAACCAGTATTCTGGAAGATCTGGAAAAGAGAAAATCACCCACTAAGACTGCTGTGGAGTTCCCCCAAATTTTATTTGCTGATGATTTTCCTCTTCTGATGGAGGCATTATCAAGGACATCATCATGTAAAAGGCTTGCTGCGTGAAGACACTCAAAAATGGCGGAAATGGTATATATATCCTTCTCGTTATAATTGCAGAGTTGACAGGATAAAATAAAGAATAGTGACCTGAGCCTTTTACCTCCTCCAAGCAAGCTATACCTTCCTACCTCTCTTATCAAAGACACATCAGAGTCAATGATTTTATCAAGTTCCTCGTTTATCTTGCTAAAGTAAGGGGCAAACTGATCTAAAAAGTTAGAGTCATCTTTCATGGTCTATTTTCTAATCTATTTCCTAGTTAACTATTGATATTAAACTGCTGTAAAACATATATAAACTGTAAATAGTTGTCAAAGTAATTATACAAGTTATTATAATTCCTAGATACAAATAGTAGATAGGCTACACACTCGTATGCTGAGATCAAAAGTAAACACCTATTTGCTTTGGACAAGAAGCTCTCCTTTATCCGTAAATTGAGAGGGCAGGGTAAATCATTTTTTCATCTCTTTTTTCTGGCATTGTTTATTATTGATATTACCAAGCATTTCATATACCTTCATAAGAAATGTTATTGGAAAAAAGTTTATGCAAACTGAAATCCAGGCTTCAAAACTAAAGGAAAAATTTCTCCCCTTTGCAAAAAAGATGATTGATGAGGGACTTCCTCCCCTCATTATCGATACCTTCAAGTTTTATTATGAAAAGCTTATAAAAGGAGAAAGGGGATTGATATCAAGGGAGGATATTGTTCCGATTGAAAAAGATGATATAGCCGATATGGAAATGTTAGATGGGTTTTCCAAAGAAGGGCGCCTTGTAATTAAAGAAACAGTAATAATTAAGTTGAATGGTGGCCTCGGAACAAGTATGGGCCTATCAAAGGCCAAATCCCTCATTGAAGTAAAGAATGGATTAACTTTCCTTGATATTATTGCACGGCAGATTTTAAGCTATCGGGAGAAATATAAAGTAAACATCCCTCTTGTGCTTATGAATAGCTTTAAAACAGATGAGGATAGTAAAAAATTTCTTAATAGATACCCGAATCTGGCCTCTGATATTCCCCTATCCTTTTTGCAGCATAAGTTTCCAAAGGTTTTAAAAGACAACCTAAGCCCTGGTGTCTGGGCTATGGACCCAGGTTGTGAGTGGAATCCTCCGGGCCATGGAGATATTTATTTTGCCTTGATCACCTCTGGTATGCTAAATACGTTGCTTAGTAAAGGCTATAAGTACGCCTTTATAGCCAACTCTGATAATCTTGGGGGAATAATGGATGAGGCAATACTTGGCTGCCTTGCCTCACACAATTTCCCGTTTATGATTGAGGTTGCAGAAAAAACAGACGCAGACATCAAAGGTGGGCACTTGGCCCGCCTGAAGACCGGCGGTTTCATACTCAGAGAGATAGCCCAATGTCCAGAAGAAGAAATAAGAGAATTCCAAGATATAAACGTATACAGATACTTTAATACCAACAACATATGGGTTAATCTTCTATTTTTAAAAAAACAACTTGAAAAAACTAATAATAGCCTGGGGCTTCCTATGATTATTAATCCCAAAAGAATTGATCCAAAGGATGACTCCTCACCAGAGGTTTACCAGATTGAAACGGCTATGGGATCAGCTATCTCTGTTTTTAAAAAGGCTACAGCTATAAGAGTGCCAAGGGCAAGATTTTTCCCTGTCAAAAAATGTCAGGATCTCCTTGCCCTCTGGTCTGATTGCTATGTGATGACTCAAGAGAGTAGAATTATCCAAAACCCTAAAAGAAGATTTGGGACTATAAAAATAGATCTGGATGATAGGTACTATAAAAAGGTTGACCAGTTAAAAGAAAGATTTCCCCATGGGACTCCTTCACTGATTGATTGCAAGTCACTTAGCATTAAGGGAAATGTTTACTTTGATAGGGGAATTGTTGTAAAAGGGGATGTGAATATTATCAGTCCTTCATCAAAGAAGGTTTGTGTCCCTCAAGGGATGGTAATTAGTAAAGATCTCATTTTTGATTAAATTTTAAATGAGGTAAACAATGCCAGAAGTTAACCCACAGGAGACTGAAAAAACAATTAAGGCTATCCAGGATATTGCTATTATCCTAACCGGTGCTGCCGAATTTGTATGTGAAGGACGGATGCTTAAGAGATTTTCAAGGAACATAGAGGAGAATCTCGAAAAATTAGAAAATAATATCGCACTCCTTAAGAAAAAATTTCCGGGGAAGTTTCCTGAAACACTGGAGCCAGATACCTCACTATCCAAAATTAGAGATCTCGCAATAACACTTAAAGGAGATAATGCTGGTATAGAGGCTAAATGTCGGTCAGGAGAACTGGGTAATGAATTAATTCTAAGAGCAACGGAGTTAAAAGCTGTTACGAAAGATATTCTAGATGCGCTTAGAGGAAAGATCTCCAGATACACTATTATTGATAAATTTGCTGGCTATGGAGGAAGAATAAAATCATTTCTTTTGGGTCTCTCCCCATTAGTTTCAAATACCGGAAGGATTGTTCTTGCAGCAATTTTGGTTATTATTTTTTCTTTTGTTTATTTATCTTTTACCATGGAATCAGAAGATGTTGTTCTTAAAAGTATAAAAAAGGATCTTTCTTATATAGAAAAACAAAGGGATATACTTGCAAAGCAAAGGCCGGAATATAACAAAATCAGTAAAAAGATCAAATCTTTTGACCAGGCTGAGATGGGCAGAGAGGATAAAATAGAATGGTTAAATCTATCCATAAAGGAAAGAAAAAGTAGGGTGCTTATAGAACAAATTATGCTTTCTATAGAAACGAGAGAAAAAAAGATTGCAGAGAAAAATAAAAAGGTAGAAGAGATCCGGAAAAAATCTTTTTTCCAAAAACTATTAAGGAGATAGGATTGAATACTATCTCATATCATTAATTGATGAAAATTGCTTTTCTTTCTTCCTGTTGCTAAAACTGTCCAATGTTTGGAATCTCTTTTCAACTGAACAACTACTGATTGACCAATTGCAGCATCACTGTAAGACACGGTTATCGATGCAGCTAATTGTATTTCTTCAGGTAATAGCTCTCCTGTTACCAGCACAGTAGGACCAGGAAATGACTCAACAGTCAACACAGTATCCCCAGCCTCTATTAATGAAGTAATCATTCCATTCTCTTTTTGATCTCGGCCCACAACTATTTTTACTCTTTCATTTATTCTAAAATGCCTTCCCCATTTACAAAGCTCTATATCTCGCCGCAAAAATTTTGGGTCACGGGATAGTAAATCCTTTAGGCGGCGGGAAAACACTACCTCAGTCAACAAACACCCTCCTGCTGGAGTCGGATACTCTTTTATCCCAAATTTCTTGGCTAATGCTATCTGCGGCTTCCTGGAACGCCCTGAAAGCCCTAATAATTTTTCCCTCATTACCCAGCCTTTTTTTTCAGGAAGAGTTTCTGGTAGTCTTTTTGCCGAAAGGGGCCTGAGAATAAGATCCTTAAAACCCGAATCATGAGAAATAAGGGAAAGTGATCTTAAATTCTGCGACATAGGACGCTGCCCCAATACCTCACCGCTTATGATAAAATCTGCTCCTTTCTCCTTCAGCATCTCGCCGGTTATTTTGAGCATAAGTTTATGGCAATCTATACATGGGTTTAACCCTTTTCCATAACCATGTCGTGGGCTTAACACTATCGGAAGAAACCTATCTGTGATATCTATAACTTGAAGGGGAAGCCCGATATAATGAGCAGACTGGGCAGCCTTCTCGGAGGAGAAAAAGGAAGTCTCAAAAAAGATTCCAATGACATCAACTCCTTGTTCCTCGATAATTTTAACAGACAAAATGCTATCGAGGCCACCAGAGAAGAGAGATAAAGCCTTCATTAAAAAACCTCACTAATAAACTTTGATTAGTTTATCAGGTAGAAAGCATGAATCAAGTAAAAAGATGGTTATTAATTAATGAATAAATCCGTGTAATCATTGACGGATTTATTTTCCTCTGTTATTAAAATTATAGGTAACTACTTGGGTTGTAAGGTTCAAGGTTCACACCTGCCCGCCCCGATTATATCGGGACAGGCGGGGTTCACGGTTGGGCACATTTAGGGTGACATAGGGCTCACTCTGACTTTCCGTGCAAGACAGCCTGGCGTATCGCAAGAGCCGGATGGACTTTAGCATTCGTCTCGTAATCGAACCTCTCTTTCATCTGTTTAACCCTGAACCTTGAACCCCGGAACTTTGAACCAAAGTATTTACAATTATATAAAATAAATCTTTAAGTGATAAATCATGAGGGTTTTCGGACCAGTTCCATCAAGACGATTGGGTTCTAGCCTTGGGATAAACAATATACCCCACAAGGTTTGTACCTATTCCTGTATCTATTGCCAGATAGGTAAGACAATAACATTTCAATGCGAAAGGCAGGCATTTTATGAGCCAGATGATTTAGCGAGGGAGGTTAAAGAGAAGGTCAATGAATTAAAAAAAAGGGATACAAAAATAGATTATTTATCCTTTGTCCCTGATGGTGAACCAACGCTGGATAGTAATCTTGGTAAAATTATTGAACTTATTAGGCCGTTACATATAAAAATTGCTGTTATTACTAACGGATCTCTCATAAATCGTAAAGATGTGAGAGAAGATCTACAAAAGGCAGATTTAGTTTCATTAAAATTAGATGCAGTGACCAGGAAACACTGGCTAAGGACTGACAGGCCATATAAATCATTGGATCTTAAAGCAATATTAGATGGAATGCTCGTATTTAAAGCTATATTTAAAGGTGAGATAATTACAGAGACTATGCTTCTTAAGGGAATGAATGATAGTTATGAGGAGATTAGAAAAATAGCCGATTTCTTAAAATTACTAAAGCCGACAAAATCTTATATTTCTATTCCTACCAGACCAACAGCAGTAAAAGGAATACTGCCTGCCAGTGATGAAGCCCTGAATATAGCTTACCAAATCTTTACACAGAATGTAGACAATGTAGAGTATATAATAGGCTATGAAGGAAATGAGTTTGGTTTTAGTGGTAATGTCGAAGAAGATTTACTCGATATTACCTCGGTTCATCCAATGAGAGAAGAGGCTGTAAAGGAATATTTAAAAAAGGCAGGTGCAGATTGGCAAGTAATAACTGATCTAATACAAAGGGGCTCGTTAATAGAATTGGAGTATCAGGGAAAATATTTTTACATGAGAAAATTGCCAGGCAAGGCCTGAGTTTCTTTGGCCCAGTCTATTTACAACCCCGATTCCAGCCGTTCCCATATTTCCTTGACCGCCTGAGCTGCACTGGAGCTCCCATTATATTCAATGATGGTTTGCTTTTCAACCATGGCCTTGGTAAATAGGGGATCAAAGGGGATTCTCCCCATGACGGGCACACCTTTATCCTGAGCATACGCCTCTATTGTCTCTGTCATTTCTACATTAAGATCATATTTATTGATACACACGAAGGCGGGAATCTGAAAGTGGTTGGCTAACTCAACGACTCTATCCATATCATGGTGGCCAGAGAGGCAAGGGCCCCAAGCCAACTTGTCTTTCCTGTTCCACCCTTTCCACTTGCTATGCTTATAATCATTTTTAAGTGCCTAAAGTGAGCCCGCCCTGGTGCGAAGTGATTTGAATATACACTTGCTTCTGATGTATCACCGATCCTTGTTTATCCTTGCTGAGTCAGGTTTTTCCAGGTCTGGGCCAGGGCTAAAGTGCCTAAAGTTATAAGTTCTTGCTGCTTACTCCTTACTATCTAATGATTAATAGATGGTCACTATTTGGTAAGATCAGCAACTGTATCAACAATTGCGGTAAAACTCTTTGTATAGGGCATATCCTTGTTATCCATCCATGCCACACTCCCTATATCACCCTCAAGTACAATTTCAGGCTCTAATGGAAGACTACCCAGTAATGTAAGGCCGGCTTTTTTGGCAGTTATCATTCCACCATCTGTCTTAAAGAGATCAATAGTTTTCCCGCAGTAAGGACATGTTAAGCCACTCATGTTTTCAACCAAGCCAAGGATTTGCATGTTGACCTGATGACAAAAATTGATTGATTTTCGAACATCGGCAAGAGAGATTTCCTGAGGTGTTGTTACAATCATTGCCTTGGTGTCTGGAATGATCTGGGCGATGGTTAATGGTTCATCTCCTGTGCCAGGAGGACAGTCAATGACGAGGTAGTCCGAATTGCTCCAGGCAATGTCATTGATAAACTGCTTAATGACCCCTATCTTTAATGGTCCTCGCCAGATAGTTGCGGTATCCTTATCTCCAAGGAGCGACTCTATTGACATCACCTCCATGTTTGGCAAATACTTCAGGGGGATCCCTTTGTTGCTTTCAGCCGATGATTGTATACTTCCTTTCAAGCCAAGGAGCTGTGGAATACTTGGGCCGTGTAAGTCCACATCCATGAGTCCTACCTGGAAGCCTTTCCTGGCGAGCCCCACGGCAAGATAGGCAGCGATCGTGCTTTTCCCCACACCGCCTTTTCCGCTCATTACCAATAGTTTGTTTTTAAAGTCCTTTAGTTTTTCTTTTATCTCTTGATCCTGGGCCTGCATCATGGCCTGTTTGTGCTTCATCTCTTCGTCGTGTTGCATTATGGTGTGTTCTCCTTTTCAATGTCATGTATAGTGAAGAATAAATCGTAGCATCGTTTTACTCTTTTCCAAAAAAATAGCAAGGCCTTTGCATCTTCTTTAAGTGCTTTAAGCTCCTGATCAGAGGACAGGGGAGGGGGTGGCGCTTGAGGTGGGGCAAATCCTCCTTGCATTCCCATGCCACGGCCCATGCCTCTCCCAGGATAAGAACCTTGACCACCGCCCATGCCGAAGTGATCTGGGACACTCGGCTGACGTGTGGGTGAGAGCTCACCTTTCTTGTATCTCTCAATTGCCTCTCTCACTGGACCACTCACGCCAACAATTACGTCGAGACCAGCTGCATTCAGGGTTCTGCTCGCATTGGGGCCAACATTTCCAGTGATAAGTACCCGAGCCCCTGTGGAAGCGATAAATTGACCTGACTGAATGCCTGCGCCTCAGGCGCATTAATTCCCCGCCCCTTGGGACGATTATGGATATTCCGATTGATACCCCGCTGCTCTGCGGCGGGGTAGTTCATAATTTATTAACTACTCTTGAAAGACTTTCTATGGGCGTTTCATGTTAAAATATTCAAAGATATTTTTAGCTATTACATGACTGATTCCTGGGATTCTTTCCAGGTCTGCAACTTTTGCCTTGGATATAGATTGAAGATCCCCTAGATATTTTAACAATACCTTTTTTCTTTTTTTTCCTATGCCAGGAATCATGTCGAGTTCAGATCCTGTTAACTGTTTTTTTCTCCTTTTTCGATGATAACTTATAGCTCTCCTGTGTGTCTCATCCCTAATGCGCATAAGCAGGGAGAGCAATGGATGATTACGGGAAAGGATAAGAGGATTTTTTCTGTTTGAAAGAAATATCTTGTCTATGGATCCTGGTTTTCCTTTATCAGCCTTTGCGATAGATATAGCCTCTGGTGGGGCCACAAGGTCAAGGGCACCTATAGTTTTCAGCACTACAGAGAGATGCCCCTTCCCTCCATCTATAACAAATAGGTCAGGTGGTGTGCCCTTTTTCAGCCTTCTTTTAACTACCTCTGCAATCATGGAATAATCGTCTATTCCCTTTACCTCTTTTATCCTGTAATTACGATACGCAGACTTTCGCGGTAGGCCTTCAACAAAGGTTACTAAAGAAGCGACAGCGAGATCACCTTTCAGATTGGATATATCTATTCCTTCTATGTGGTTAGGCCTTCGTTTAAGTTTAAGCACAAATCTCGCTTCGTCAAGGGTGGCAGAGTGGTCAATTTCCTGCCGTTTTAGAAGGATATTTTTCGCATTTATGATGGCCATATTGACAAGTTTTTTCTTATCTCCCCTTGCGGGAACAGAGATAGAAATTTTTTTTCCAGCCTTCCCAGTCAGCCATGCAGAGATTAAATGCTTATCATTTATTGCATCAGATAGAATGATATCAGGAGGGATAAATTCCTTATCTCTATAGTATTGTTTCAGAAAGGCCTCGAGTACTTCGCCTGGATTTTCCCATTTATAATGGATGACATAATTTTTACTTCCAACCATATAACCACTGCGCACCAAGAGCATTACAATCCCTGCCTCGTTACCATGGCACGATAGTCCTATAATATCTTGATCCTTCATTCCTGTGGAGACCATGGTTTGACGTTCCACTGTTTTTTCAACAGCCCTAATTTGATCTCTTATCCTGGCAGACTTTTCAAAATTAAGTTCCTTTGCGGCCGTCTGCATTATTTTCCTTAATTTTGATATCAGTTCTTTGCTGCGCCCTTCTAAAAATAACTTGACCTGATCCACTATCTCTTGATAATCCTCTACCCCTACATGCAAGCAACATGGCGCAAGGCATCTGCCTAATTGATAATTTAGACATGGTCTTGATCTCTTAGGGATTCCCCTTGTGGTGCATTTTCGTAAAGGAAAAATAGGCCCTATCAGGCGTAGAGTAGAACGTACTGCTGAAGCGGATGTAAAAGGACCGAAATAGAGAGCTCCATGATTTTTCATCCTTCTTACAATAATCAAGCGAGGATACCTGTTATTGATATCCAGCTTAAGGAGGGGATAATTAGCATCATCCTTTAACATTACATTATATTTGGGTCGATACTTCTTTATAAGATTTCCTTCGAGTATCAATGCCTCTTTTTCTGTTGCGGTTTCAATATGGTCTATCTTGTGGGCACCCTTAAGAAGGAGAGATAATTTATAGGGCTGATTGCTACTCTTGCTGAAGTAGGAATAGATACGTTTATTCAAATTTTTGGCCTTGCCAATATAAAGTATTTTCCCCGATTTATCCTTAAAGAGATAAACCCCTGGTCCTTGAGGAATATTTTCTGGGATATCACTACTCAGCATTGCTAACTCTCATCATTGATCAGCTAAATCATTGAGTGGTAAAATTTTGAGTGGCCTGGCTTTTTGCTGCCCAACTACTCAATGATTTAAGCAAGAAGGTTGATTTTACTACAGACATCGCTCTAACATTGTTGGTATATACATTATGTTATAGTATAATCCTTAAAAGTATATGTAACAAAAGATATTTTATTCCTAAAAATAACTTAGATTTTTAAAAGAAATCACTGGAAAAAGAGGGAATAATACCTTTTCTTAAGTGACTGGCGGCCCGCGACGAGCCTCTCGGCCTAGAGCTCGAGGCCGAAAGGCTCGGCCGAGTCGGAGGACGCTGTCTTTTCGTGACTTATCTATGGGGGAAACCGCAGCTTACCCGCTTGATAGAGCGGGGGAGAATGCGGAGGGGGCAAGAATCCCACATAGATAAGTCATTGAAAAGACCAGTCCGTGAGACGTGGAACGAAAAAAAAGTATCATTCCCTTTAAATAGAGATAATTTTTTCAAATAAATAAAGTATAACTTATTCCTATTTAGATGAAAAATTAATTAAAAATAGATGGCGGGTGTGGTCTGCGACGTAGTAAAACAAATAACAAAAAATAGTAGGAGATTTAAAGATGATCTTAAAACCAGAGAAGATAGATAACCTAAGACCTGAACAATATCGCATCATTATGAAAAGATCCAGTGAAGACATTGACTCCATCTATGAAGAGGTAAGGGAAATTGTGCTGGATGTCAGGGATAATGGTGATCAGGTATCCCTCGATCATTACAAAAAATATAAACATGATCTTACGTTAAAGGATCTGGAGGTAACAAAGGAGGATGTTGAAGAGGCCTATCGAAATGTTGATTCAAAGGTAATTGATGCCCTAAAGTTTGCCTCAGAAAATATACTTAAGTTCCATCGTGCTCAGGTGGAGAGAGAGATGTGGCTAATTGATATTGCTGATGGCATTTTAGCTGGGCGGATGACCACACCATTAGAAAGAATTGGCGCATACATACCTGGTAGAAGAGCCGCGTACCCAAGTTCTATCTTGATGACAATTTTGCCTGCAAAAGTAGCTGGCGTGAAGGAAATTGTTGCCTGTACCCCTCCTGATGAGGGTATGATCATAAATCCTTCCACTATAGTGGCTGCAGATATAGCTGGCTCAACAAAAATTTTTAAGGTCGGTGGACCGTGGGGAATCGCCTCGATGGCCTACGGTACCATAACTATTCCTAAAGTAGATAAAATAGTTGGCCCTGGAAACAAATATGTTACTGCTGCAAAGATTATGGTATTTGGGCAGGTAGGTATAGACTCCCCTGCTGGACCAAGTGAAGGGATGATTCTTGCTGACAAGACAGGAAATGCAGATCTCATTACAATAGATTTATTATCCCAGTCAGAGCATGATCCAGATGCCGCATCCATTCTTGTGACAACTTCAGATGAACTTGCATTGAAGGTCTCGAATAAAATAAACAAAGAACTGCCCAAACTTCCTCGGAAGGAAATCATTACCTCATCGCTTACCAAGTATTCCTCCATCCTGATCGCACGGGATATAGAGCAGGCCATCGATTTTGTCAATGAGTATGCGCCGGAACACCTGGAGATACTGACTGAAGAGCCTTTTGTTACCCTAAAGAAAATTAAAAATGCAGGCTCTATATTCATGGGGCCATTTTCTCCTATTCCTGTAGGTGATTATGCCTCCGGCACAAATCATGTTCTGCCCACAGGTCAGACAGCGCGGATGTTTTCAGGTTTATCTGTAGACGATTTTATAAAGAAACCAACCTTTCAGTATCTTAGCAAGGATGGACTTTCATCGCTAAAAGATACGGTAGTTACCTTAGCTGAAGCAGAAGGCCTTCCTCTTCACGCAAGAACGATCTTAGAGAGATTTAAATAATAACCACTTTTTAATTGAATTATGGATATTCATGTAATACATGATTAAATCGTTTTAGATAAATAACAAAATTAAGGAGGTAGAAGATGGCTATTATAAAAGGGTATGACATGCCTGATGAGCTTTACTATAATGAAGAGCACAGTTGGGCGAGAGTAGAAGGTAACAGGGTTACTGTAGGCATGGATGATATGTTTCAAAAGGAAGCAGGCGATATAGTTTTTGTAGATCTCCCTGAGGAGGAAGACGAGGTTGAGCAGGGAGAGGTTTGCGGTAAGATTCAATCAAGGAAGTGGATCGGCAAACTCTGCGCACCTGTCTCTGGAGAAATTGTCGAGATCAATGAGGAATTAGAGGATGATACCAGTCTCATAAATCAGGACCCCTACGGAAAGGGATGGATTTTGGTTATCGAGGCGACTGATGTTGAAAACGAGATAGCTAATCTTATGCATGGGGACTCTCTCCTTCCTTTTATCGACCAAGAGATACAACGGACAGAGGAAGAAAAGGCAAGTGCGTAATGTATTCATGGAGGCTCTTTAAAGATACCATACATCCTGTTTCAACAGCTTTGGGACTATCTATTGATGACACACTCCCCCTATCTTTGTCCCAGCATGGCTCTCCGCCAATACTTCACCTTTATATATTTAAGCCTTCAGCTATTGTTGGCAAATACCAGGATATAGAGGCCGCGTTACGGCTTGATAGGTGTAGGAATAGCGGAATTGAGTATAACCGCAGAAGCACCGGTGGCGGGACAGTGATAATGGGCCCAAAGGTGGTTGCTCTTGGACTTGGTATTGGTATCGACCGGCCTGGTTTAAAAAAGGGAATCGGAGGGATATTTGAATCCCTGAGCGCTGTCTTGATAAAGGCACTACAGGATCTGGGAGTTAATGCCGGATTCAGGCCCAAGAATGACCTCGAGGTAGACGGGAAAAAAATAGCAGGCCTTTCTGCAGCGCTCGAGACAGAAAAGGCGCTTTTATTTCATGCAAGCCTATTGGTTGACTTCAATATACCATTAATGCTGGATATTATGAATCAACCACCTTTAAAGCTGTACGATAAGGGCTATAACTGCTTCAGCCAAAGGATAACCACCATTACTGAGCAATTAGGCCATGATATCGATATGGAGCGTGTTGTAGAGGCTATAGAAAACGCCTTCAGCCAGAAATTTGGTGCTTCCTTTGAAAAGGATGAACCTGACACATGGGAGAAAAAAAGCATAGAAGATCTTATTAATACGAGGTATACGAACCCCACTTGGATCTTTTCTCACAAACATCCCAGATCAAGGATGGGCATAGGTGAGTTCAAAACACCTGGAGGCCTTTTGGAGATATACCTATCTCTTGCAGGCAGCACTATTGAGCATATTATTATCACAGGGGACTTTTTTTCCACCACCAAAGACATAAATCTCCTGGAGTCATCCCTCAAATGGACATCAGCAAAAAGAGAAAAGATAGAGGAGCACCTCTCTGAGGCCTGGAGAGAGGATATGATCTATGGTGTTACTATTTCTACCTTGACAGAGGCAATTGTAAAGGCCAAGGAAAATCTGGTAAATTTTTAACAATACCGAAAGGTGTTAACTCAGGCAATAATCAAACGGTTTACACGTTTAACCTTTCACGTTAGTTCACTATAGTTCACCTGCTTTGGTAACAAAAAAATGGTTAAAAGGGAAAGAATACAGAGCCCTGATTACGCAAGGATAAGCAGTGCGACAGCTATGTCCCTCGGCCTTAGTAAAGGCCGCTTTTATAGAGGGGCAAAAAATTGTTGCGCTAATCTTCTTGTTCATTACCCTGAGGGATGTGCAGCCAATTGTGCATACTGCGGTTTAGCTAAAAGAAGGACAGGTGCCTATGACCAGAAAACATTCATTATGGTCCAATGGCCCTTTTTTTCCATGGATGCTATTATTGAGGCCATCAATGATGGCCCTAAATATGTAAGACGGACATGCATTTCCATGATCACCAACGGTAGATGTCGAAGAGATACCATCGCTATGACCCAGCGGCTAAAAAAGGAGACGAGGATTCCGATCTCTATTCTTACAAGCCCAACGGTCTTGAAGGTAGATGATCTTAAAGCAATGAAGGAAAGTGGGGCGGATATGATTGGCATAGCTATCGATTTGGCTACTCCAGAGCTTTTTGATCTTTACCGAGGGAAAGGGGTATCAGGACCTCATACGTGGGAGAGATACTGGCAAACCGTTGTGGATGGTATTGAGATATTTGGTATGAGAAATGTTGGAATCCATCTCATGGTGGGCATGGGTGAGACTGAACAGGAGATGGTTTCCATTATGGAAAGAGCATGGAATTTAGGGGCTGTAAACCATCTCTTTTCTTTTTTTGCTGAACCGGGTTCCACATTAGAGAACAGAAAACAGCCACCCTGGCCATCCTATCTTAGGATACAGCTTGCACGCTATCTATTAGAAGAAAAGTCAATAAAGGGATCTCACATGATCTTTGATAAAGATGGGCATATTATAGGCTTTGGCCTGCCAAAAGATGACATAGTGGAAATCATCAATTTAGGGAGCCCTTTTATGACCGGTGGTTGCCTTGACGAGGATGGAAAGGTTGCCTGTAACAGACCTTTTGGTAATTGTCTGCCAGGTGAAAAACAATGGAATTACCCGTACCCACCTAATGAAGAGGAAATAGACCTAATTCAAAACTACATATTTGCCTTAAGCCCGGATTAATAAGCCTTAGTCCCTCGATTCATAAATTCGATGACGTATTTATTTAGACTTCGGCTGAGCTCCCTTCGGTCTGAGCTCAGGGTCGAAGACAGTCGTAGCCCTCGGGACTAAGTGCTGCCTGCGACGAGCTCAGCCGAGGCGAGTGAGCCCTTCGGTCTGCCCTCGGCCATGAGCTCGGGCCGAATGGAGCTCTGGGTCGAAGACAATCGCAAAGATTATACTCATTAGAATATATTATAGTTTTTGCGAATCGAAGCACTTAGGTTTATTAACCTTTCCCACTGTATAATTTTTTTGACACGGCATGCCAATAATGTTACTAAATGAGCGTGAACGTAGTATTGTGGGCCGTTAGCTCAGTCCGGTAGAGCAGCGGACTTTTAATCCGTTGGTCGCGCGTTCGATTCGCGCACGGCCCACTTTCCGATTTTTTCGCGTCCCCATCGTCTAGCCAGGTCCAGGACATCGGCCTTTCACGCCGACGACACCGGTTCAAATCCGGTTGGGGACGCCATAATAAAATCATAAGGCTGGCTATATTTATAGCTGGCCATTTTTTATTAAGGAAAAAGAGAATTCAGGTCCAGGACATTCCGTTATCAAGCAGGGCAACATCCCGATTCATCGGGATTGGGGACGCCAACTCCAAACAAAAAATAAGGTATCATATCTATATCTTTTTGATTAGAAAGCTTATTCGCCCAGACTTTCTCCATAACATTCCTATGAGTCAAGAGCAGACCTCTTTTCAAGATTTACCATCCATAAAAATAAAAACCCCACCTCTCGATGTGAGAAATAGGGTTTAGGTATTCAGCTCATGGCATCCTCGATTAAGGGTTATTTCTTAGGCTTCTTTATGTACCTTCATAACTAAATACGTCATGAGATAACAAGTAGCCTGCTATCGGATGATGACCATGATTTTAAGGATTTGATTTTTTTTGCAAATCTCTTAAAATTTCTTGAGCTTTTTTTTCTGCATTGCCACCATATTCTTTAATAATAAAAGGTTGATTCAATACCCTTGCTAAAAGCTTACTCGCCTTAGGGTCTTTCCAGTTTTTTCTACTTACCCAAGATTTAAAATTCTCGTCTGGGTCTTCTGGCACCTCAACATCAGGTATAAAATCTTCAAGGCAAACCAAAACCAGTTCAAGCTGATTTTTCAGAGTTTCATCTTTCGTAATTTCAAGTGCAGTTTTAAGGGCCCTTTCTATTTTTTTCTTAGGATAGGGGAGCTTAGACAGGGGGCGTAGAAGCTTGACTTTCTTCTCTCTACCCATCTCATTCAATAGAGTTCCATACCCCCCAACAATATCGCTTACTTCTTTAGGAAGCGCTAAAAAAGCTTGAAGCATTGAATCATCAGTATCTTGGCCTCCCTTCAAATCAGCATCACAATACCAACACTTACGGTCTGATTCGCCAATAGATGCTTCACAATAAGGACATGTTTTCATGTTCACCTCAACATATAAGACCCACCTCTCTATGTGAGAAATGGGGTTTAAGTATTCAAATCATGTCTCCCCTTTGGTTAGGGTTAGCATATTATTTTAAGTCCAGAAAATATATTGCAAATAATAAGGTTTTTAGTCAAGGATATTCCTTGTTTCAACTGATAGCTAAAATGATACTGTCAAATAGAGAGAGGAAAAAGCTGGTTGATATTTTGATTAGTATAGAGACTGTCGAAAAAGTCCAATTCTTGAGTTTATAGAAAAATAACTTCTATAAAATCAACAAGTTACAAACCCCAAAATCACGGATTTAGGGTTTTTCGACAGTCTCATATGTATTCTATACTTTATAGATATTTCAGGCTTTGGCACGCTAATCTGTAATTTTCTTCTTCACAAAACCGCAAGACAACCTAACCTATTAAACCTGCCTGATTTTGTGAACCTCCAAGTTTCACATTGCATACTGAGGATATTCTGCTGGCATTGGCATTTTACAATCAGAATCAATGATGATTTGCGTTTCAAATATTGTAAAGATGGGCATTAAGCCAAATTGTCTATTTCAGTTAGAAGTATTGATTTTGAGATAGGTATTAAAACCATTCCATAGAAAACGGATCGCCTTACCTCCACGTTACTTCAGCCCTGTCTTGCGCAAGGCGCCAAAAAGCCGCTCACAATCCCCTTTCCCCCTGTATGTGCAACTCTTTGCCAGTTTCTCGAGAGAAAACTTGGGATTAATCCTAAGGATTTCCGCGGCTGCAGCCCGAGCTTCCTCCTCCCGTCCTGACAAGCCATAAACCGCAGCCATCATGATATGGGCCAAGGAAGAATTGGGCTCCTGGAGAATCGCTTTTTTACACCATGTTATTGCCTCCTCGTATTGCCCCGTCCAACCGTAGGACAATCCTAAACTCCATAAGTACGTATTCGGCGGGATAGGGTTAAGACGTATCGCCTTCTTATATTCCGGAATGGATTCCTCCCACCTGCCATTAAAAACAAGTATCTTACCTAATCTGTAATGACATTCAGCTGAATTGGGATCAAGGGCCAGAGCCTTCTCCGCTAAGGCAACGGCCTTATCATGCTGCCTTGTCATTGAATATAGGAAGCCCAAAAGGCCGTGTGCTTCAGCATAAGTGTCATCCAAGACAAGAGCCTTTTGTAACAACTCCATGGCCCTGGCCATAGACTGTTTAGGGGATTTGCTGGATCCAAGCCACACGTCCATCATGTGGGCTCCACCTAGAGCAAAGTAAGCCGAGGCATACTCTGGGTCTAAGGCAATGGCTTCCTCTGCCAATTGTTTTGCCAAAGCATTGCTCTCTATATTAAGCCGATGCAAAAGCTCATTCGCCTGCAAGTACTTTAGATAGGCCTCAAGGTTATTTGTGCCTTTTGCAGCCGTTCGGACTTGTTCTCCCTCCGTCAGCTTGACCTGCAAAGCTGTGATGATTTTTTTTGTGATCTCGTCTTGAACGGCAAATATGTCGCTCAGATTTCGATCATACCGTTCTGCCCATAAATGATGCCCAGTAAGAGCATCAATCAACTGGGCTGTTATTCGTACCTTGTCTCCAGCCTTTCTAACACCCCCCTCTAAAACATACCTCACCCCCAGTTCTTCCGCCACTTGCTTAACCTTCACCGGCTTTCCCTTATAAGTGAATGTGGAGTTTCGAGCAATCACAAAGAGCTTTGGAACTTTGCTCAGTGCAGTGATAATCTCCTCAGTGATCCCGTCGCTGAAATACTCCTGCTTGGGGTCCTCACTCATATTTGTGAAGGGCAGTACCGCAATGGAAGGCTTATCAGGCAGGGGAAAGGCCATCCTCTCCACAGATGCGGGCTCAACAGAAGGAGGAGAAGGACGGACGTAAAAATTCCAGATAGACCAAGCCCCAGTCACCACAACCAGGACCACCACAGCAGCCAGAGCTGCCTTCTGCCAGCGTCCTGGCCCTGCCTTTTCCCCTCTCGCCACGGGGGCCGCTGCCTCGGGGCCAACGCGCATGCGATACACCCGAACCGGCTCTGTGATGTTCTTGACGGTATGTTCACCCAGGGACTCATAGGTGAGGGAGAGCTTGTTTTTAATACTGTCATAGACGGTGCCGGAGATGCAGATTCCTCCTCTCTCAGCCAGTCCTTCCACACGGGCCGTGATATTGACCCCATCCCCGTAGATCCGCTCTCCCTCTTGGACCACATCTCCGAGGTTGATACCGATGCGAAATTCCATCCTGCGGTTTTCAGGTAACTCAGCGTTTCTGACCCTGAGTTCCTCCTGGATCTCTACAGAACACCTGACTGCATCCACAACGCTAGTAAACTCAGCCAGAAGGTTATCCCCCGGGGAGTACACCACCCGGCCCCGATGTTTCTGAATAAGCGTGGACATCAACTCCCGGTAGGTAGTCAAGGTCCGAATGGTCGCATCCTCATCCTCGCCCATGAGGCGGCTGTAGCCTTCAACATCGGCACTGAGAATAGCAGTGAGCTTCCGTTTAAAGCTTTCTTCTGTCATGGGAGTACCTCCTTAAAGGTTTCACAATTGAAAGAACAGAGGGAAGGGAGAGATACAAAGGGGAGTGGAAAGGAGCTTCAGTTTGGTTAATTCTTTCTTAAATGAAGATATGCCTTCGCTCAGGGGGAGCAGGAAGTTTCAGGTTTGTAGCTTTTTGTCTGTGTCTTTCACGTGGTGTGGTTTCTATCAAGGACTATAATATAAAAGCCTCCAAGAAGATTGAACAATCCCTTGGAGGCTATGGTATCGGCACCTTCTGAAAACATATGGTCATGGGTTCAACCAGAAGGTTGAGGGTATGGTCTTGATGTATTTACAAATGAGTACCGTTCACTCTCATTAATACCTCGTTTGTTTTCATTGTCAACTAAAATCTCATTACAGCTTCTCTCTTTCGGTGGTGAATGATTGACTTTTTGAATTGGAGCAATATAGAGAAGGAGGCACAAGATATAGTAAAAAATATGGATGGAGAAATATTTTGTATTCTGCTATAAGTAACACGTCAGATCGCACATAGAAAACTTTCTAATACGGTTTCAAATCTTCGATCCAATCATATTTAATATCTAGGCAGACACGTCATTGATCAGAAAGTAAAATTGCCATTTTCCGGTTAGGTTTCCTGCCTGCCTTAACAGGACGCACTGTTTCATCCCTCCTATGTATTGCCTAATATATATCTAAAATCTTACCAACAAGTGGAAATTAATTTCCCATAATATTTATATTCTTTTACACATCTCAAGAGGAAACTTCAGTTAGGTTATCTTAACAATTTGAAATCTAAAGAAAATCTACAATAGCCTGTTTTGGCATTTTTATTGCTTTAAAAGTATATGAACAAGTGTTTTTTGTGAGGGATAATCAACACGTAATAAAAAAACCAATTTTGAAGATAAGTTATATGAACGTGCATGCCCTAATGCTAACAGCCTTAATCATCCTCATCATGGCTTGTATTAAATTGGTGAAACGCCTCAGGCGAACGATTGATATTGATGAAGAGTATTTGGAATATTACAGCAAATGGCGATAAATTTCACCTTTGATTGCCTTTCTTATTGTACTGATTGCCTTTTTTCGGTTAGGCTTACTACCTGAGTTACTTTACAGGCTGCCCTCCCAGGGATCATAGCTCCTGGTGCTTAAATTTACGCGGTATTCCGGCCAGGGTTTATCCTCGGCTCCCTTTTGGCTTCTTGGGTTTCCCATAATAATTGAATAAATCTGGCCATATTTTTTTCCAAAAAAAGGCCAATTTTTTTAAATCGAAATTTTGGGTGATATATTTGCGACAATTGACCGCCGTATTGCGATAATCGGTCCTCTGTTTTTGTGGGCTTTAGATTATCAGAGGGCATTCAAAGCTTTATCGGCCTGAAACGAAAAGGGTGAGAAATGTCATGTATTATCTTTTCAACTGTTTTCTAAAAGGTAAAAAAGATTAATAAAAACCAGCGATATAGTATTGCGGGAAAAATATAGAGGGAAAACCAGTATTTTGATTATCAATGATTAATAATAATTTTGCGTGGTATCTTATAGGGAGAAATATTTTTAATGCACCAGTTTCGGAAGTCTTTTTCACTCATTATCCGTCCAGATTTTAAAAAAACTTCACACGCAACAATGTCGGCATATTTTTGATGCCATTCACCCCAGATTCGAACTGATTGGATATCAGGATGATACAAAAGTATCCTTTCCACTTCTTTGGGATATACTTTTAAACCGAATATATTAATCATGTCTTTTTTTAATCCTGTTAACGTAAGATAATTTTCATTATCAAGATGCCCGAGGTCACCGGTTTTGAACCAATCGTTTAGAAAGGCATTTTGAGTATGTGTGGGTTGATTAAGATATCTGGTAAAAATATTTAATCCCCTTACCAAAATTTCACCTTCATGCCCTGGAGGAAGTTCTTTCCCCGTATTATCAACTATCTTCACCTGACAACATGCCAAAGGATAGCCAGCAGTCCCAAATTTAGGAGGACGTTCAATTCGATTCCATGTCACAGCAGGAGAGGCTTCTGTGAGGCCATATCCTTCATTGATGGTCAATCCCAACTGATCTTGGTATTTTTCTAGAAGTTTCATTGAAATCCTAATACCACCGCTCGCTATATTTTTTATTCGGGCACAAAGATTGGGTTTTTCAGATAACGGTTTCATTATAGAGAAAAGAATTGCTGGAACAGAAATGATCTGCGTAACCTGATAATTATCCATAACGTTAACAATTTTACTCCCTCCTAAGGAAGTATTCAACAATAAGCAGGTTCCACCCCCTGCGAGGGGCATCAAAAAGCCAACAGTAAATCCGAAACAATGGAAAAGAGGCAGTATTGATGAGAGTACCTCAGGGCTTGCATTATCTTTGAAGGCTCTTTCAGCAAAAAAGACAGTATCATAAAAAATAGAGGCATGGGTAAGTTCTGCACCGAGAGGATAGCCATCCATGGCAGCCGTATATACAATCATAGCGGTATCATCAGGTGCCATGACCTCACAATGGGTTAGGGCTTTGGATAAATCAAGATCATTGATAAATATGGTGGATGGGGTTTTTTCATCAATTGTGATGAAATACGCTGATGGAGGCCTTTGAATAAATGTATAAGCCTTTAAGGCGGTTTCTATATTGCTGCGTTCACAAATGATGAATTTGGGATGAGACTCAGAAAGCATATGAGCTAATTCATAGTGTCGAATTCTGGGGTTCACAGGCACGAGCACAGCTCCAATTCGAAAGACTGCCAGGGAGATAAAGGCATAATTCAAGGAGTTGTGTGATATAAATAAAACCCGGTCATTTCGTTCTAATCCAATCTTTTGAAGGCCATGAACCATACGGCACACGTGGTCATAATATTCCTTAAACGTTAAGAGCTGACCTGGAACACCAATTCCATCTCTATCGGGATAAAGCTCGAGAGAACGATCCAATAATCCTGCCAGATTACCAGAGAAGTGAAATAAATCTTTGTTTAATGTGTATTGAAGGTTAGTTGTAAGAGATGTATCCACGATATTTTTTTAGGAAGTATATTGGGAGTCGTGTTTCTTGCTATTATATATGTTTACAGGCAACAGAGAAGACATTTTCATTTTATCGGAACACAATCCAATATCCTTAGGCAAATCTAACCATAATGAATAATAATAAAACTTACTTTTCGATAGGCGGAGAATAGAAAAAAGACATTTGCATGTCAAGTATATACTGGTTTTCTTTTTTCCAAAAAGGCTTCGATACCTTCTTGCCCATTGGGATGGTCAGCACACCATGACAAGACCTCCCGTTCCTTTTCCAGTTGGGTCTCAAAAGAGGTGTTAAAGGAATCGGTTATCAATTTTTTACTAGCTGCAAAAGAGGAGAGAGGGATTCTTTTCATTTCGTTAATTAATTCAATAGCTCTTTTTACGGCCTGACCATCTTCAACCACCTCTGTTACAAGACCCCATGACAGTGCCTGGTTGGAGGATATTGGGCGGTCGAAGGCTGCAATTTCCATGGCCCTGGCCAGCCCAACCAATCGAGGTAAGGTGAATGTACCCCCACCATCAATACTCAATCCGTTGGCAGTATATGCCTGTCGTAAAACGGTAGATGCCTCCATGACCCTGAAATCGCATGCCAGGGCTAAGGAAAAACCACCCCCTGCGGCAATGCCATTGATGGCTGCCACTACAGGTTTGGGCATACGTCCTATTTCAAGGATGGCCTGGTGGTACCTGGCTGACAGTTCGTGTAAGGCCTCGCCATAACTTTTTCCAAAACCTGATAGCCACTTGAGATCCGCCCCTGCACAGAAGACCTTGCCTTCTCCAGTGATAATTATTCCGACCACGAGCTTGTCCATGGCAAGCTCAATAAGCATTTCTGCCAGAGTCTGGATCATATCCAGGTTGAATGCATTATAAGCCTTCGGTCGATTCAGGGTTATCCTGGCAATCCCTTCAATCACATCTAATTTCACGAGTTCATTCATTATTAACCTCCTTTGAAGGTCTAAATATATATTGGTTACAATTAGTAATTTTAGTGCTAAAAAAGGGCCAGCCAAAAATGGCTAAACCCTTAGCAGTTGTGGTGCCTGGGGCGGGAATCGAACCCGCACAGCCACTAGGACCGAGGGATTTTAAGTCCCTTGCGTCTACCAATTCCGCCACCCAGGCATTTGATATTAATTATATATTATTGAGCCTAAATCCTGTCAAGCATTTAGATTTGTAAAAGAATTGAAATTTCGAAAAACCCCTTCAAATAGACATGTGTAACAACCAAGGTTTTCTATAGCCTATTCTTTTTAGGGTGGTGTTCTGGAATTACTGAAAAAATTATTCTGTGCCCCAAAAAAATACTCAAAAAAGGATTTATTTGTTAGCAACAATATGATAGAGTCGGTAAATTTTTTAAAGAGGCTTTAGAAGTGGATTTAACCTTGACGTTGAAGCAAAAAGCCATTCGCAAAATGGCCCGCCAGTTCGCAGAGAATGAACTGGCTCCCATTGCCCGCGAGATCGATGCAGAGCGGCGCTTTCCGTGGGAAGTGATCGAGAAGATGGGGCCACTCAATTTTTTTGGAATGCAGGCCCCCCGAAAATATGGGGGCGCTGAGGTCGATTCAATTAGTTATTGCATTGCTGTAGAAGAACTTTCACGGATATGCGCTGCAATCGGGCTGACGGTTAGCGTGCACAACGGCGTGGCTGTCTATCCTATAAGTGTTTTCGCTAATGAAACGCAGAAAAAAAGATTCATCCCGTCGCTGGCTGCGGGTGAAAAAATCGGCAGCTTTTGCCTGACCGAGCCCAATGCGGGCTCAGACGCCAATGCCATCGAAGCCACTGCCATACCTAATGGCGATGATTATATTGTTAATGCCAACAAGATCTACGTCACCAACGGTGGCGTGGCTGATATCTTGTTGGTTTTTACCTCAGTGGTCTCGGAGGGCGTGAAGGGAGGTATGGGTGTATTCATTGTAGAGCGGGGCACTCCAGGTTTTACCGTGGGAATCCTCGAGGATAATTGCGGCATGCGGGCCAATCCGGTAACTTCTATTATCTTAAACGATTGCCGCATTCCGAAGGCTAATTTGCTCGGTGAAGAGGGACAAGGCTTTAAGATTGGAATGGTCGCCCTGGAAACGGGTCGGATCGGCATTGCAGCGCAGGCCGTAGGGATTGCCCAGGGTGCCTTGGATGTCTCAATTAAGTACGCAAAGGAGCGTATCCAGTTCAAGGTTCCCATCGCACGGCACCAAGCCATACAGATGATGCTGGCCGACATGAGTACATCTGTTGAGGCCGCGCGATTGCTCACTTACAAGGCCGCCCACAAAAAGGATAAAGGCGAATCCCTGTCCGGACCGTCCTCTATGGCAAAGCTGTTCGCAGCCCGAACCGCCTCCCAGGTTGCATCCATGGGATTACAGATCCACGGCGGATACGGGTACAGCAAGGAGTATCCAATCGAACGATATTTTCGCGATGCGAGAGTTACAGAGATATACGAAGGCACCAATGAAATACAGCAGATGGTAATCGCCCGTGAATTGATGAAGGCGAGTTCATAGAAAAATTTGAAAATCCTTTTAGGCAAACAAGAAATGAAGATAATAGTGTGTGTCAAACAGGTATTGGCAGCCAACCGGATCAAATTTGACGTAAAGACAAACACCATGGTGCGGGCGGCTGATAACTCATACATAAATCCAAATGATCTTTTTTCCATTCAGATAGCAGTTCAATTAAAGGAGAGATATGGTGGCACAATAACCGCGGTGACCATGGGGCCGTCGATCAGTGAGGAGGTGCTGCTCGAGGCAATGGCCCTGGGAGTGGATCGGGGAGTGCTTCTTAGCGACCGGCGATTTGCAGGCGCCGATACGCTGGCTACTTCCTACGTGCTGGGGATGGGAATTCGCAAGCTCGGTGATTTCGACATGGTATTGTGCGGCACTGAGTCCACAGATAGTAATACAGGCCAAGTGGGGCCCCAACTTGCTGAGGAGATGGATTTGCCGCAGGTTACCGGAGTGGAGAAAATTGAGAAGCAAGGTAGCATGGTAAGGCTTGAGCGTGTGTCCGATGGACTTCGCGAGGTAATGGAAGTGACTCCTCCTGTTTTGCTCACCATCTCTCGTGAGGCAGCATATCCCGGCCTGCCCAGCCTGTTGGATATCCAGGATGCGTATGTAGACATAAAGTTAGACTGTTTTACCCTGGATGACCTGGAGGCTGACGAGCAAAGAGTCGGCCTCAATGGTTCAGGAATATGGGTAACGGGACTAACCCAGGTGCCCAACAAACAGAAAAGTTGCGAGTTTATCAAGGGAGGCTTTCGGCAGCAAGTGCAGACCTTGATGGAGAAGCTGAGAGAAAAGAATTTGATAGATTAGTGAGGTTCCATGGCGGACGATTTTCAGGTCTGGGTATTCGGAGATCATCGTAATTTTTTTCAAGACCGGTTGACACTGCAGGTATTGGCACAAGCCCGTAGGCTGGCTGATAAGCGAAAGGGCCTGGCAGTAGTGGTATTGTTGGGGCACGAAGTGGATGACATCGCCAAGGAGTATATCGCCCACGGTGCACACCGGGTCTTAAAGATCGATCACCCGCTCCTTGCCAATTATCAGGTTGATCTGTTTACCTCCACAATCTGCGATTTAATACACGAGCACGGTCCGGATATATTTCTACTGGGCGGGTCCGATTTCGGTCGGGAACTCGCTCCCAGGGTGGCCAAACGGCTAAAGGTTGGGTTGTGTGCCGATTGTATCGAACTAGAACTGGATCCTGAGACCGGAAAATTGACTGCATCTAGCCCCGCTTTTGGCGGATCTGTGGTGGCTGGCATTGCCTGGAGTGAGAGCCGGCCATGGATGGCGACCATCAGCCCCGGCATCTTCAAAGAGCAAGGCCATAATGAATTGTTTCGCGGAGAGATCGTCAGGGTAGAAAAGAATATAGATGAAGCACAGATCCGGGTCAGGACAGTTTCTTCATTCCGGGAGCCAAAGCAGGCACGTCCGCTCGAAGATGCCAACGTGGTTGTCGCCGGCGGGCGAGGTATGAAGGATGTGAATGGATTTCATTATATCAGGGAGCTTGCAATGATGCTCGGTGGTGAGGTGGGGGCTACACGCCCGGCAGTTGACGAGCATTGGACTTCCCATGATAACCTCATCGGACAGACAGGCAAGTCCATTAAGCCGCGGCTGTTGATTACCTGCGGGACTTCAGGGGCAATCCAGTATACCGCAGGAATAAAGGAGGCTGAGACCATCGTGGCAGTAAACCGCGATCCGCACGCTTTTATTTTTCAGATCGCGGATCTGGGCGTAGTAGCCGACGCCAACTCATTCCTCCCCGCATTAATGGCCGAGATTAAGAGGCATCAGTTTCAAGAAATCACTGAACTCTACCGCGCGGGCCGCGCACAAGAGAAAATCGGAGGAGATTCAACGTTTGGCCGGCGGATCAAAAGGTTGCGTGAAGACAGAAAGTTAACAACGGGTCAACTGGCTTCCCAAACGGGAGAGACGCCGGAGTTCATCGACAGAGTAGAGAAGGACACTATCACACCGCCGGTTTCCTTTTTGCTCCAGCTTGCCCGTGCCTTTGATATTGATCCCAGCAATTTTCTCACGAAACACGAGAAGATAGAAATCGGAGAGAAGCGGCACGAGGGCTTTTTTAAACGCACACAGGACTATTCCTATCGCACATTGACGGCAGGCGCTGCGGATAAGCATTTACGGGCCTTCATGGTGACCATTGAGCCAAAAAAAAGACACAAGATTGTCGAGTACAAGCATCCGGGTGAGGAATTTGTCTATGTGATGAGCGGGGAGCTGGAGATTACCCTCGGTTCCAAGGCTTACCATCTAAAACCCGGGGAAACCATCCATTTCAACTCTGAGACCAAACACAGACTTCGTAACCTCTGCGAAGAAAAGTGCGAGCTTATCGTCGTTCTCTACACCCCCTGAAAGGATAGTTTAGCAGGAGAAGCTCGTTATATAATGATAAAAATTCGCTTTCATGTGAGGCGATATACAATACAGGCGCATGTGTGCCAATGGAAAGGCCGGGTGCGAGATGGCAGTTGAACATTAGCACTGGGTGGAACGTGTTTCTGAAAAACAGTACTATTCGGTAAATCCAGAAGATTTTGGCGTTTCTTCCCACACCTGAAAAGTTATGATTAGCTTGTCAAGGCATTTATCGAGACTCTACCTGATTTTATTGGAGAACGAAGCATGAAATATCAAGTAATTCAAGGTTTGATACGGAAACCTTCACCCATGATTTAATCTTCTTTAGGTCTACTTTTTAACTTATGGGATTATGCCGGATGATGTATGGAAGAGATATTTGGCTGTAATAATGGCAAGATATCTTTAGTTAGACCTGCACTATAGCGCCAGTCGAGAAGAGATTTATAATTCTGTGGATGTACCGCTCTTCACACACACTCAATCCAAAAAATCCGGAAGCGATTCGCCAGTTGAATTCCGAATCCCGAATCTGTGAAATTCTATTCTGTGGTTGGCAACCCTGCTTCTTTCCAATCAGTGATGCCGCCTGCTATATTGTAGACTTCTCTGAAACCGAGTTCTTTCATCAAATCCAAAACGCGCCCGCTGCGACGCGCGGTTCGGCAATAAATGAGGTAGGTTTTGTTATGATCCAGCCTGTTAAGGACATTTTTAAAGGTTTCAGAATAGTAATCTACATTGACAGCATTTTCTATGTGTCCGTTTGCAAACTCTATTGGAGTCCTCACGTCAAGAATTACAAAAGACGGGTTATCTTTGTTCTTCAATATCAGGGTATATGCTTCTTTCGGGGTAATATTTTTGATTATCTGGATTTGGGATTCCGACTGTGCAATGCAGCCTTGGAAATGTAAGCATATGTTTGCCAATAAAAGTCCCATGCCCAGAGAGGCCAAAAGCAGTTGCAAAATCGATTTATTGTTGGTTTCTACCATATCACCCTCCTTCATTTTTCCCCTTGACGGGGTTCCTAATGTGAGATGCTTTGTTCACTGCGCCAATAATGTCGGGTACGGGTATTTTTACAACATCGCTTTATCGCGATCAAAGGTTTAGATTGCTTGCCATGGCTTCTATTTGAACATCGACCGTTCTTGCTCAAGGTTACGGAATTAAACATGAAATATCAAGCAGGTAAAGGTTTGATCCAGAATCCTTCACATGAATTAATCTTCTTCTGATCTACCTTTTAACTTTTAGGATTGTGATATCCAGATGGTTTATGGAAGCCATACTTGGCTGCAATAATAGCAAGGAATCTGCAATGTAGACTTCAGGGCGGATCGGCCAATATTTTGGTTGATTATTAAATTCCTCAATTAGGACCGATCAAGATTAGCGTATGAAATAGTGTATGCATTGGCATTCAACGAATCTACGTATAACAGCGAGAAGTATGCACTCCGCCTGTTCATGTTACGTATAGTAATCGTAAGCCAGGAGACTTATGGGAGACTTTCTATTTATAGCAGCTAGTCGATACTTGGGGGTAACGCCGCCATGCGCGTAACCGGCGCGGCGAAGCCGCGTCTGTGTTGACGCGCTTGATACTATTTAAGGCCTCCCCCAAAGTATGGTAGAATGCGGTTCGACTAAAAACCCATAACCATAAAAAGGAGGAAGCCCATGAGATTTTACACCAAACAACACAAATTTTATTGCGGAATCGACCTTCATGCCAAAAAAATGTATGTCTGTGTCCTCGACAGCGCAGGAGAAATTGTGCTTCACCGAAACATAAACACCGAACGGGAAATCTTTCTCGCGGTAATCGAGCCTTTCCGGGAAAATGTCGTTGTTGCAGTAGAATGTATGTTTACCTGGTATTGGATCGCCGA
>Ga0307378_10001966_pt1 | contig 32382 bp, 29 predicted proteins | sample UN1MG_FD_202238 | JGI IMG/M metagenome (GOLD analysis project Ga0307378, IMG submission 202238) | Soil microbial communities from Risofladan, Vaasa, Finland - UN-1 | ecosystem: Environmental > Terrestrial > Soil > Coastal area > Acid sulfate soil | place: Finland: Risofladan, Vaasa | collected... | reverse complement strand
TATTATCCAGAGCGCAGTATCAGAGATTGTGAAGCATCCCGTGAAACTCCTCGGTTCAGGAAGAACGGACAGCGGGGTCCACGCGATCGGGCAGGTCGCTTCATTCAAGACTGAGAGCAGCATGTCTCAGGATGAGTTCAAGCGGGCGATAAACAGACTTGTCCCGAACGATATTCGGATCGTGCGGGCTGAAGCTGTCTCTGACGATTTTCATCCCCGGTACAGTGCGAAACGGAGATGGTACAGATATATCATAAGCACTCATGCTGATCCTGTTCCATTCTTTAACAACTATTCCTTTTGGGTGAGGCGGAGGCTCGATGTCGACCTGCTCAACAGATACAGCGGCAGGCTCATAGGGAGCCACGATTTCAGAAACCTCTCCACTATAGAGGAGAGGGATGTGCCGATAAGGAATGTTATAGAGTGCGGTTTCATGCGCAGGAATGATTTTGTTGTACTCGATATCGTGGCGAACAGCTTCCTCCGTAAGATGGTCAGATCGATAGTAGGCACGTTTCTCGCGCTTGAAAAGAGAGGAGAGTCTCCGGAGATGATCGACGAGATTCTTGTCTCGAGGGAGCGGAGTGCATTCGTCCAAACATCGTATGCGGGAGGTCTATACCTCCTGAAGGTGTTTTATTAGTGCTTGGTAATAATCATATGAATTAATCCGGTAATCTATCTGTAAACAACGAGTACAGGATACGTTGTATGCTGGCAGTGATTTACATAGCGCTGTTTTTCCTTGTTTTGCTTTTTGTAGGTTTCCTTCTCATCAAGGTGCGCCAGAAGAAGAGGTACGACCGTGCGTCTGCGCTCTTTAAGGGAGGGAAGTACCGGGAGGCGCTCCACGTCTTTCAGGAGCTCTTGGCCAGGAACCCGAGAAACAGGGTCTATACCTGGAACATCGGACTCTGCTACGAACACCTCGAAAATTACGAAATGGCGCTCGTTGAATACAACAAGCTCACGATGAGAACTTCCTTCGGGCCTTCTCTGAGCGAAGTAGACATACACCACAAGATAGCACTGCTGAGCTTCAAGATAGGAAATATCGACAGGGCCTGGAAGGAGTTCCAGATAGTAACGGGTCTGGACGCGGAGCACTCCGAGGCCTTCTACCATCTCGGCCTCATCGCAATCAAAAGAAACGAGATGCAGAGGGCGGTAGAGTTCTTTGAAAAGGCCTGCCTGCATGACAGGAGCCTTGGCGGGGCGTTCATCGGGCTCGGCAAGGCAAGTTTCAAACTGAATAACTTTGAAAAGGCGAAGAAGGCGCTTGAGCGCGCTATCGAAATAGAACCATCGATTGCTGAATCGCACTTCTACTATGCCATGATCCTCGAGAAGGATCGGAGCTATAAAAGGAGCATCGAGGAGTTCGAGCTTTCGATCGGTGACGAGCAGTTCAAATTTCTCTCGCTTCTGCACCTCGGGAACATCTACATGGCACTGAATGATAGTGAGCAGGCGTTCAATTACTTTGAAGAAGCTCTCTCGTTCGGTACATCGGACACGCGAGAGCTGGTAGAGGCAAAATACCAGTATGCGAACTACCTTGTCGGTGCCGGTGATATCAACAAGGCGTTGAAGCTCTGGAGGGAGATAGATTCGGTCCAGCCGCACTACAAGGACGTGAGAAACAAGATAGATATCTACAGCGAGATTAGCAAGAGCGCTAACCTGACCAAGTTTATCACGATGAGCAAGACGGAGTTCTTATCTGCAGCCAGAAGACTCTGTGAAATCTTCAAAGTAACCGTTGAGAAAATCTCAGTGGAGAAGAAGGATTTTGTGGAATTCATAGGCACTTTCAGGGTCGGGAGGGATGAGCATGTCTGCATCGTGGATATCGCCAGGTGGATTAACGAGGTGGGCGAGATACCGATTCGGGAGCTTCTTGAGAAGATGGGTGACCGCAGTGCTTCGAAAGGGTTTTTTATCACGAGCTCACACTACACCCAGAGGGCCCTTGATCTCTCCAACATTCGTCCTCTCGAGCTGATCGACAAGGAGGGGCTCGAGCAGCTGTTGGAGGACCTTTGACAGGGACGCTGTAAAACAGTTCATTTATCCTGCAATTATCATTTGCTATTTTCCTTTTTTTAGTTTACATTAATACGCTAACCATATATGACATTAAATAGAACGACCGTATGGCGACGGAGAGGGGTATGCGAAAACGCACACTGGAAAGTATTGAAAAGAAACTGATCAAGAAAAAAGATCAGCTCCTCGAGACTATTGAGGGTGAGATCGCCAATGAGATGGAGGGGGTAGAGAGCGAGAACATTACCGGTGATATCGTTGATGAGGCAAACAGCTCCTATGAACATTTGATCTATTCGCGCCTCACCGATAAAGAGCAGCAGAGCCTGCGCGAGATAAATGCAGCTCTGAGCCGGCTTAAGGATGGCGTGTACGGGAAATGTGTAGTGTGTGGAAAGTCTATCGACGAGAAACGCCTCCTTGCTATTCCGGAAGCAAAGATGTGCATAGCCTGTAAAGCAAAACAGGAACGGCGTAAATACTAAGGAACAATGTACGATATTAGGCGGGAGTACGTACGTCTTGTTGGGGACGCCATAGACTACATCAAAACAGGTGTCAGGTCCGGAACGACCGGTCCGGAAGGTCCGACCGGTCCGGAAGGTCCGACCCCTCCGAAGGACAAGATCCTGACAGGTCTCGTAAAAGAGGTCCTTCAATGTACACGCTGCGGGCTTCATCGCGGGAGATTAAATGCAGTTCCCGGTGAGGGAAGCATCGACGCGGATATCCTCTTTATCGGGGAAGGCCCTGGCAAGATGGAGGATATCAATGGGAGGCCCTTCGTCGGGAAGGCAGGGCAGCTCCTTACGAAGATGCTGGCCGCAATAGACCTCACCCGCGAAAAGGTCTACATCACAAACGTCGTCAAATGCAGACCCCCTGAAAACCGTACTCCTCTCCCGGAAGAGATAGAAAAGTGCCTACCGTTTCTACAGAAACAGATTGCCTTCATCGATCCGCTTGTCATCTGCTGCCTCGGCGGTCCGGCCGCCGGTACGGTTCTCGGTTCGGGGGCCGGTATAACGAAGCTCAGGGGAACAATCCACCGCTACAAGCCGCCTGAAGGGCCCGGCTCCAATTCAGCGGGCTCATCCCACGGGGTGCCGGTCATTGCAACCTACCACCCGGCTGCTGTGCTGAGGTTTCCGGAAAAGTACAAACGGCCTGTCTGGAACGATCTCAAGCTTTTACGGGATTTCTACAGAGATATCAGCGAAAAGCGGTAGGAAGACGCTTGTTTCAAAACAGGAGAATAAAGCTTCACCGCGATACGGCGCAACGAAACGTTACGCCAAGATACGTCGCCAAGAGGCGTCGCATAAAATGCGTCGCATATTGGCATGCATAAGCCCAACCCCGGGAGAATAAGCATCCAGGAGTAGTGATGTTTGCAGAAATCGTGTTCAACCGACCGATAACCCCTCTTCTATATAGAATCCCGGAGACACTCGGAGATGTAAAGCCCGGCATGAGAGTAGTTGTTCCGCTTCGCGGAAAATCTATGGCAGGGCTTGTGTACAAGCGGGCCTCAGAGGCTACGAGACCCGATATCACGGGTATCAAGGATATACGCGACATCGAGGAAGTTTTAGATGCCGGTCCTGTCCTTAACCGGGAACTGATAGAGCTCGCGGAATGGATGTCCGGCTACTACCTCTGCGCACTCGGAGAGGCCCTCTGGACCATTGTTCCAAAGGGATACAAGCGAAGGGAAAAGCCCCCCCCGAACCGCTCAGAATGCCTCGAAAAGGGTGTAGAGATAACACTCACACCCGAGCAGAAAGAGGTCCACCGCATACTTCGAGAGGCGATGGGCAAGAGCGGGGAAACGGAGTTCCTGCTCCACGGAATTACAGGGAGCGGAAAGACAGAAGTCTATCTGAGGATCATCAACGATGTCGTGAGAAGGGGAGGGGGTGCAATCCTCCTCGTTCCCGAGATATCGCTTACTCCGCAGACCGTGAACTACTTTTCGAGGAGAGTCGGGGATGAGCTCGCGATACTGCACTCACGGCTTACGAAGGCCGAGAGGATTAACGAGTGGCACAGGATACTGAACGGAGAGAAGCGGATAGTTATCGGAGCCCGCTCTGCCGTTTTTGCACCGCTTAAAGATATCGGTATCATCATAATCGACGAGGAGCACGAGACGAGCTACAAGTCGGACGAGACACCGAGGTACAATGCCAAGAGGGTCGCCCTTTTCAGAACGAAAAGCCACGGAGCGCTTCTGCTCCTAGGAAGCGCAACGCCGTCTGTAGAGTCCTACTTCCTCGCGAAGCTGGGGAGATTCAGACTCCTGGAGCTGAAGAACAGGGTTTCGAACCAGAGTCTGCCAAATACATATGTCACAGACCTCAGGAAGACAAAGAGTAAAGACCACATATCAAAGCCGCTCGCTGCTGCCGTAGAGAAGAGGCTGCGGCGGCAGGAGCAGACGATACTGTTCCTCAACCGGAGGGGGTTTGCGCCGAACATCTACTGTACGAACTGCGGTTATGTGTTCCGGTGCCAGAACTGCGACATCACTCTCGTGTTTCACAAAAAAGAGAAGAAGCTCAGCTGTCACTACTGCGACTATTGGGAAAAACCACCGGAAGTTTGCCCCAACTGCGGTTGCGAGGAGATAGGTTATTCCGGTTTCGGTACGGAGAAGGTGGAGAGGATTTTAAGAGAGAGGTTTCCGGGGGCCGTAGTTGTTCGAATGGATACAGACACTGTCAAGAAGAGAACGATGATCCCCCAGACGCTCGAGAAATTTTCTAAAAAAGAGATAGATATTCTCATCGGGACCCAGATCGTTACAAAGGGGCTCCATTTCCCCGGAGTTACTCTCGTCGGGGTCCTCAATGCGGATATACCTCTCAACTTCCCGGATTTTCGATCCGCCGAGCGTACTTTCAATATCATTACGCAGGTATCAGGGAGATCGGGAAGGAGCGAGAAGGGCGGGGATGTGATTATACAGACCTACAATCCGGTTCACTACGCGATACAGACTGCAAAGAACCAGGATTACGCTGAGTTCTTTGCAAGAGAGATACGCTTCAGAGAGGCGCTCTTTTATCCCCCATTCTGCAGAATCGTTCGTCTCGTGTTCAGAGGCACGGACGAGGACCGTCTTATGCAGCAGGCGCAGAGCGCAGGAGCCTTTATTCGGGAAAGAGCTCCGGAAGGGGCCTCGATCCTGGGACCGACGCTCTGCCCGATCTCGAGGATCAAAAAGAACTTCAGGGTGCACATCATCATCAAGATGAAGGTGATAGGGGAAATCAGGCCATTATTACGGGAGCTTTTTAAAACCATGCGAAAGAGGCACGAGTGCTACATGGAGATAGATATCGACCCCGTCTCCATGCTCTAGAATTTTCTTGGTAAAAAAGATCAGCATGATTATATTTTCGCTATGGCATTGAGAACAGTGAAAAAATATCCCAACCCGATTCTCCGTAAGAAGGCGGAAGATGTAACAGATATTGACGAAGGAATTCATGCCGTCATCGAGGATATGTTCGAGACGATGGGGGGGGAAGCCGGGATCGGGCTTGCTGCACCTCAGATCGGGATATACAAGCGGATTATCGTGGTATCAATCAATGAGAAGGGATTCGAACATCTTGCCCTCATAAATCCTATGATAACGTCTTCATCTAAAGAGCTTGTAACTTCCGAAGAGGGTTGTCTCAGTGTCCCCGGGATCAATGCCGACGTGAGCAGGCCTGAAAAGGTTACCGTACAGGGTACCACAAAAAACGGCGGGGTCGCAGAGATCACCGCGTCCGGCCTGCTGGCACGCGTACTCCAGCACGAGATCGATCATCTCAACGGCGTCCTTTTCATAGACAGGCTGTCTGAAAAGGAGCGAAAGAGGATCAACAGTGAACTCGATGACATGCAGCGGGAGTTTACTGCCATGGTCCGTTGATCATTTCTCTCGATCGACTAACGTCCATTTCTATGTGAGAAATGGACGTTAACATACCGTTTGTCGGCACTTCCTGCTGAAAATTGTTCGTAATGGAAGAGAATGAAAGCTCCGCGTATCGCCTTTTTCGGCACACCACTTCTTGCACAGGTTTGCCTCGACGCGCTCCACAGGTCCTTCGGAGTATCTCTCGTAGTTACGAAGCCTGACAGAGAATGCGGCAGGGGTAAGAAGATAACCCAAAGCCCTGTTAAGGAGTATGCCGCTGAGCACGGAATCGACGTCTATCAGAAAGCCGATCTGAGTACGGACATCATCGAGGTGCTGCGCTCCAAAGAGATAGGGCTCAACGTCGTTGTAGCGTACGGTAAGATACTACCTGAGGCAATCATCGAGCCTCCTGTGCTCGGGAGTGTGAACCTTCACGCGTCGATTCTCCCCAGGTACCGCGGTCCGTCTCCGCTTGTGGCGGCCATTCTCAACGGGGAGAAGAAATCCGGGATTACCCTGCAGAAGATGCACCGCCGTATGGACGCGGGAGATATCATCGCGCAGCGGGAGATATCGATCGATGACGGCGACACGGCGGGGGACCTGCTGGGGAAGGTTATAAAAGACAGCCCTGACTTTATCGTGGACGGAGTACGAAGGTTTACATCGGGAAAGATCAAGCCTGAGCCTCAGGATGAAGCGGCCGCTACCTACTGCTCCATGATAAAGAAAGAAGACGGTCTTATCGACTGGAGCAAGCCTGCAGAGAGAATCGTGAACGAGATCAGGGCGTACAATCCGTGGCCAGTGGCGCATACGTTCCTCGACGGCAAGGCCCTGAGGGTCTTCAGGGCCGTACTATGTGCCGGCGGAGACGAAAAAAGCGGGGTACCTGGTGAGATTGTGGATGTCCATCAAAAAGAGGGAATCGTGACAATGACAGGGGCCGGAAGGGTCGGTATCCTGGAGCTCCAGCTCGAAAACAAACGGAGAATGGGATACAGGGAGTTCGAATGCGGATGCAGGGGACTTGTCGGAAAGGTCTTGAAAAATACTCTGTGATTGTGTAAATATTAGTAACAGGTTGACTACCCTCCATTTCCGACACAGAAATGGGAGTTTCAGCGGTTGGAGTAGAATACTAAGCTGTAAAAGGAAACCGGTGTGAAACGGGGAATATTGTCCTTTTTTCGGTTGTTTAAGGAACGGGTGGAGTCGAACTCCAAGCTCGTTGTTCGGAATGTCGCGCTTATTATCGCCATCTTTATATGCGTCTTCCTCGCTATTTCGCTTGTTACCTTCTTCGTCTTACGGAAAGGCCCTCCCGAGGTAGCGGTACCCAAGGTCACGAACAAGGATCTGATAGAGGGGCTCATCATTCTGCAGAAGAAGAATCTCAGGGCTTTGATCGATCCAAGGTATTTCTCGGATCAGCCGAAGAACACTATCGTGGAACAGATGCCGAAGGCCGGGAGCATAGTGAGGGAGAAAAAGGATATAAAGCTCATCGTGAGCAAGGGACCTATCATCTCCATTGTAGAGGATTACATGGGAATGACGATCACGTTCGTGCAGAACAGGCTGCAGGAGATATTCTCCTTTCAGGGGAAGACTATCAGGATAGGGAACGTGACCTATGTTGCTTCCGAATATCCCGAAGGCACAATAGTGGGCCAGTACCCTCCTCCGAACACCCCGATCACAAATGTCGAAACGATAGACCTGATCATCTCAAAGGGCAGGGAGATACACGCCTTCCAGCTCAAGGATTACACCGGTCAGAAGGTTGAAGATGTGATGCAGCTGCTCGCACTGCGCGGTGTGCTGGTACACATCATCACCGAAGAGGTCCTCGATCCTTCGATGAACGGTATTATCATATCACAGGAACCTGCGGCTGCGACAGTTGTCAAGCGTAACGAAACCGTGACGTTCCTTGTGGGGTATCTGCCTTCCGAAGAGGAGAAGGAGAAGCTCTTCGCACGTGTGCTGAATTTCGACGTCCCTGATGATATAGAGGAAGCGGATGTCCGTATTGTCGTCAAGGACAGAATCAGCGAGCGGGAGATATACAATGCCGAGAACGTCGGGGGCGACAGTATCTCGGTGCCTTTCAAGAGCTACTCCAATACCATCGTATACATATACGTCGACAACGGTCTTTTCGAGATGAGAACGATGGAGTAGGAGCCACCCCCGATTTTTAATATATAAAGAGATTGGTGAGGATTTGGGGTTAGTGCGGTTTTCATGTGAAAAGGATAATACCGGACTTCAATGATTCCCCGGTTATAGTTCAGATGAGTTTGGGGTAAAAAAAGCACTGAAACATCCATCCCCTGAGCATTTACGGTGATATGTGAGATGAGTGTTATGAGCTTCCGATCCTCTCTAGTGCCCTATCACTCCTTTTTTCGAGCATCGCAAGGAGCATCAAAAGATTGATCCGCACATCTTTCTCCTCCCTGTAAAGCCTGGAGGTAAGAGCTACACTGTTCCTGAATAATGGGAACCGGTTCATGAGGTCCGTTGCCGGGAGCTCACCGCCGGCGATCATTTCACGGGCGCCTTTTACCTCCTGTTTCACGGAGAGAAGAAAACGGCGGGCAGCCGGGCTCGGAAGCGGTAGATGGGAGGAGGGTAGAGCCGGTTTCCCCTGTATGTCTCGCAGTTTATGAAAGCAGTGCTCGAGCTCGACCCACTCTATACCTGGTATAGGTGTCCCCTGAAATGTTGCATTGAAAACCTTTCCTCTGTACTCCATTCTTTGATCGAACCACGAGAGGTAATTTTGAAATATGAAATCCGAAAGCACAGTTTCGTTTTTTATTCCGTCCATCGAAACGGTTTTTCTCGCGGCCAGTCCTCCTGTAAAGGCTGTTTGAACCGTCCTGAAACGGTTTGAATTCCTGTAATGAAGGTTGTAGGAGGGAGAGGAGCTCACATGGGACATGAATCCGGTATAGGAGAAATCGAGTCCGGCGAGCAGCACCGGGTTAGCCCCGGTATGAATGGCAAGCTCTATCGCGGTTGTAGCAACCGAGCCTCCGCAACGAAGCCTGCCTGTATGAGGGTAGAAAGATGTAAACTTCGATATGATGGGATGGGCGTCCTGATACACTGTTGTTCCATCCGATTGTGTTTCTGCGGGGAGCGCAGTGCTTGAGAAGAAGAGGGGGTTTCTCCAGTGGTTCAGTATCTTCGGGTAGACGATGAGGTCTGAGACGAGCACAGTTTCCCTGCTTGCGGTTTTTTCCATGAAGTATGAGAAGAAGTCGAGGAAGTTGGGATACTGGGCGTCGATGGCCACTACAAAGTCCGGAACGATTCCAGCCAAAAGGAGCGGTTCGAGCGCAGTGTCGACTGCGAGGATGAAGATTCTGTTTTTTGCCGCAGCGATCGCCTCGAGCTGGAGCCGAAGTGAAGGGCCTGCGCCGACAACGAGCGCCGGCCTGCCCTTTAAGATATCTTTGAGAGCCAGTATCGAGCTCCTGCCGACGAGCTGAGGTATGTTATCGATCGTGTTCCTCATCCAGAGGGTATCGAACGCGCACATGGTGAGAAGGTCGGAAAGTCTCCCGGACAGGAATCTCTTCAGAAGGTTCTCGATCTCCCTGTAGTATCCCTCAAAGAGGGAGTGCCCTCCCCTCAGCTTTACTATCCTGTGCCCGCTGAAGCGGAGAGGGTCGAAACCTCTGAAGAGTCCACCGATGCGCTCGGTCTCGTCCCCGACAAAAAGGTGGGTTCCCTCGAGAAATGATATATCACGATGATTCACTAGCTCCCTGAAAGCGCTCACGCTCCGCTCTATACATACTACTGTTATCTCAGGGATGAGCTCCCGGTAGAGCTCTTTGAACTTCTCTATGTGATAGCCGAGCCCTATCCCCATGAAGACGTACAGAGCCCCCGCTCTTACGTGCAGGTCTTTCACGAGATTGAAAGCTTCCTGCCGGGGATTGCGGGGGGCATGGAAGTGTCTTTTATTGAGAACGATGTTCGGCAGGCCGTCCTGCACGTAGGTACACCCATGCTCGTTTTCTTTTTCCCTCATCATGCTGCATGCGTGAGGAAAGTCTCGCTCGAGAACGGCCAGATTGTGCTCGGTTGTATCTCTCATCAGCGGGCTTTGGTGAGCTCAGAGTAAGGGTTCAAAGTTTTGCGGTCCTGCTCGTTTCTCTGAAACGTCGTTTCTTTGAAACGCTGGCTATGAGCTCTCTTTCTTAAAGAAATCGTTGAAGTTATCGATAATCCTGGAGTGTAAAAGTGCATGCTTGTACCAGTCGTTGAAAAGATTGTTTCCCTTGATATTCCTGTAATACTGGGAAATTGAATCCTCTGTCTCTTCATACTGCTCCTGGTCAAAGCTCTTGTCATCGATTACACGGAAGAGGACCTCGCCGTCGTCGATTTTTATCGGGCCTCCGATATCTCCGATCCCGCTGGAGAAGACGATCTCGACGAGAGTATCGTTGTTCATGAGTTCATAGATGAGGAAGCTCTGATCTTCGTTGAATACATATGGAGAGCTCAGTGTAATGTAGTCTGTTTTCGTAAGGGTGAGATCTTGGCTTTCCACAGCCTGGACGAAAGAGGAAGGATCGGAAGCGGCCTTTTCCAGTATTTCCTTGCTTTTCAGTGAGGCCTTTTTTTCGACCTCTTCCCGATGGTCCCTCACGTATTCCTTTTTGATTCTGAAGAGCGCCTCATCGAATGTCTGCCGGGTCACAGGGTCCAGTGCTTTTATGATGTGGAACCCGAACATCGTCTTTACGACACCTGAGATCTCCCCGGATTTCAGCCTGAATGTGGCGTCGGAGAATTCGGGAACCATGTCATCGCGGTAGAACCATCCAAGATCTCCTCCCTTTTCCGCCGACGGGTCTTCGGATTCCTGTTTCGCGAGGTCTTCGAACTGTGACGGGTTTTCCCTGACCTTCTTCAGAATGACTTTAGCCTTTTCTTCGTCATCCTTTATGAGGATATGAGCCGCATGCGCACGCTCGAAAAGTTTCGGATTCTCCTCATAGAACCCGGAAAGCTTCTCCTGCGCGACATCATCGTAGCGAACGAGCACATACTCGATCTTCTTACCGTAATCCATAAACTGGAAAAAAGCCTTTGTCTCGGCTTCGGATATCTTCGCGGAGTTGAAGAGCTCTTCCAGAAACATGCTTATCACGAGCTGTTCCTTCTCGCTTTCGAAGATTCGCTGGCGGTCCGATTCCGGTGTGTCATTGTATCGATCTTCATCGAACCTGCGGTCTCGAGATGCATAGTATCCCTTTTTCACGATGGACGCGAGCACAGTGTCCCTGCTCACCGCAACCCCCCCCTTCTCCGCCTGCTGAAGTATGAGAGTGCGCTGAATAACAGTATCGAAGGCACGTCTCATGAGCTGGAGGTTCTGCTCCTCTGTAATTGTTTCTGTTGTTCTGTTTCGTTCTTCCTCATAGTACTGACGGTAGAGTTTGACAAAGAGAGAATCGCTGCTCATGGATATCGGTTCGCGGTTCACTACCGCAAGGAAGGATGACTTTCCCTTCTTTGAGGCGTAGTTGAATGCAAAGGACCCCACAAAGGCGACAGCCACGAATCCTATAATGATCGATACGAGCATCTTCTTGATGGAGGTCTCTATCTTTTTCTTTGCTGCCATGAACTGCCTCGCGTTGTCCAGAGATTAACCCAAATTCCTCGTATAGAAATAGGCGTTTAATCCCCGTTTCTCATGACCAACAGAAAACTGTAAGTAACGGGGCTTTTAGCGCTTTTTCCGTACTAGGCTTATAAAATACTGCCAAGTCGTAAATTAGCTGCTCTGGTAACCCTTTTATCGAGAGAATCGCGTTAAGGGTAAGCTAACACGCAATATTACACGTGTCAACGAAAAAGTAGGGTGGCCAAAGCCCTTAGTTCCATGTATACTAAGCGGTAGTTATTCTGTATATTACCTCTGTTGATTTACCAAGCAATCTGGGGACGGGGGGGGACGATGAACACTATTGCCATAGTAGGGACGCAGTGGGGCGACGAGGGAAAGGGGAAGATAGTCCACCTCCTCTCAGAGCGTGCCGATGTGGTCTGCAGATACCAGGGAGGCAACAACGCCGGGCACACTGTTGTGAGCGGGACAAAGAAGTGGGTCTTTCATCTCCTTCCTTCTGGAATCGTCAAGAAAGGTACGATCTGCATCATCGGCAACGGTGTGGTGATCAACCCGTACGCTTTTCAAAAAGAGGTTGATTCGGTTGTAAAGGAAGGGATCGACATAGGGTCCAGGCTGCTGGTATCCTCCAGGGCTCACCTCATCATGTCGTATCATATAGAGCTTGACAAGGCGTATGAGGAAGCGCTCGGAATAGGAACTACAAAGAGGGGGATAGGCCCTGCATATACCCATAAGTATGCCCGTATCGGAATACGTGTCTGCGACCTTTTTGAGCCCGACTACCTCGATTGGATTGTCGACAGAGTGCTTGAAGAGGTAAACGCGACCATAGCCGGAAGATTTAAAAGAAGTCCGATAGAAAAAAAAGCAGTCATGAGCGAGCTCGGAAAGTACAGGGAGATCATGAGCAATTACCAGGCCGATACGTCGGAGCTGCTGGACACCTATATAAAAAAAGGGCGCAGGATCATCTTCGAAGGGGCGCAGGGCGCGCTCCTTGATGTGGATTTCGGGACATACCCTTACGTTACCTCATCGAGTCCGACGGCAGGGGGTATCCTGACCGGGCTTGGTGTAGGTAGCAGCGCAGTGGGGCAGGTCCTCGGCGTCGTAAAAGCATACACCACACGAGTTGGAGAGGGCCCCTTTCCGACGGAGCTCTCGGATGAGGTGGGAGAGAGGATAAGGGAAGGGGGGAACGAGTTCGGAGCTTCCACGGGAAGACCGAGAAGGTGCGGGTGGTTCGACGCTGTCGCGGCGAAATACGCAATCACGGTTTCAGGAATACAGAAGCTCGCGATGACGAAGTTCGACGTGCTCGACGGTATGGAAAAGCTTCTGGTATGTACAGGTTATAGGATCGACGGGGAACAGACAGAACTTTTTCCCGCAAACCCGTGGGCCCTGGGGCGCGCCGTACCACTGTACAGAGAGTTTGCAGGCTGGGACCGAACTGCAGGGGTGAGATCTTACGAAAAGCTCCCGGCCGAGGCGAGAAGCTATATCGATGCCCTCGAGCGGTTTCTCGGTGTTCCGATAACCGTTGTTTCGACAGGGCCCGATGAGAATGAGACCATAATACGGGAAACGCTCATAAGCGTTAAATAAAAGAGTCGGCACCGGTTTGATATGTTTTGGGGGCCTGCACGTTGAGACATCAGAAAACATCGAAGCTGCTGCCGCCGGCTGCAGATTTGGAGGCCAATGCCCGTATTCATTTGTGCAAAACATTTATATGCACTAAAAATATAAAAATCTTATTCTGAGAGGTGATATCATGAGTTTAGATACCACAAAGCTGGAATCCGTACTGGAAAAGGGAGAGGGAGTGCTCCGTCTCCTTCCCACCTGGGTTCCTCGGACGTTCTGCATTCCAGGCAGGAGAATGAAGCTCCACCCTGACGATTATTACGGCTTCGGCGCACACCGCGGAGGTATCGTAGAACGGTGGTTTTCTTCAACAGTAAAGGCGGACAACGGCCCGCCCACGCTGGAGGACGAGGGGCTCAGTTACATCGCACTCGATGACGGCCCAAAGCAAGATAAGATCCTACTCAAGGATGCGATAGGGCTTCTGGGAGATAGGATCCTGGGCAAAGAGGTAATGGAAAAGCATGGAGAGTGGACGATGTTTGCCAAGTTTTTCGACAATATGGAGCCTCTCCCCCATCACCTCCATCAGAATGATGAGAGTGCGGCACGAGTCGGTCGGAAGGGGAAACCGGAGGGATACTACTTTCCGAGACAGCTCAACAATCACGCAGCGTATTTTCCCTATACATTCTTCGGGCTGAACCAGGGCACAAGGAAACAGGACGTGAAACGCTGTCTCGAGAACTGGGACAAGGGAGACAACGGGATCCTGTACCTCTCATACGCCTACAAGCTGAAGCTGGGAACCGGCTGGAACGTCCCCGCTGGAGTCCTACACGCGCCCGGCACCTATCTCACCTATGAACCGCAGAGGGCGAGCGACGTGTTCGCAATGTTTCAGTCGCTTGTCTGGGAAAAGCCTTTGGGGTGGGACATGGTTGTGAAGGACGTTCCCGAGGAGTACAAGCATGACCTCGACTATATCGCCGACCTCATCGACTGGGACCTCAATCTCGACCCCAATTTCTACGCGAACAGATTCCTCGAGCCGAAACCCGTGAAACCGGTTGCGGAAATGAAGGATCAGGGCTACGAAGATTACTGGGTCGTGTACAATTCGGAGTACTTTGGATCGAAAGAGCTCACCGTCCATCCCGGAAGGGAGGTGCGCATCAAGGACTCTGATGCCTACGGGCTCATCATGATGGAGGGACACGGGAAGCTTGGCCCCATGACGATCGAGTCGCCGAGTGTGATCAGGTTCGGTCAGGCGACGCGAGACGAGCTATTCGTCACTGTTAACGCTGCGAAGGAGGGCGTTGTCATCAAAAATGAGAGCGAGGTGGAGAATCTCGTAATGCTGAAGCATTTCGGTCCCGAGGCATGAGAGGTAGGCTCTCATGTCCGGCAAGTACAATGACCCGGATTACGTAGCGCACGATAGATCGGTAAAGAAACCTTTGGAATGTTTTCGGATGTACGAAGAGGTCCTGCCGTTTAATAACAAAGATATGCGGATAATTAGTTCTTGGTGAATGATTAGTATGTTCAACAAGAAAAGACATCTATGTAACTATTTCACTCGCAACTAATTATTGAGCTGGTGTATAAAGCAATGTTGGTCAATTGGTAATTATTCACCAGCGACTAATTATTTATTGAGCATAACCATGATCCGGAATAATATTAGAAGGAAAGTCGCGTTGCGAAGTATTAAGTGTGATCAATATTCGCCTGAAAGGAGTTGACAATGCCGAAAGAGGGCTACGTCATCGGGGCGGATTTCGGTACCGATTCCGTCCGCACGGTCGTGTTCGATGCTGCTACAGGGGAGGAAAAAGGCTCCCATGTGGCATACTACCCGAGGTGGAAAGAGGGCAGATACTGCGATCCTTCGAAGAACATGTTCAGACAGCATCCGCTCGACTATATCGAGTCCCTGGAGGAATCTGTGCGAAGAGCGCTCTCGGGGCTCACGAGCGAGGAGAGAGAAAAGGTAGCGGGCATAGGGATCGATACGACGGGGTCTACACCCGCACCCGTAGACAAGGATGGAACGGTTCTCGCTCTGAAGGATGAGTTTCGGGATAATCCAAACGCGATGTTCGTACTCTGGAAAGACCACACTGCTGTAGAAGAGGCCGAGCGGATAAACGAAGTGGCAGGATCGTGGGAAGGAACAGACTTTACAAAATATGAAGGCGGGGTATACTCCTCGGAGTGGTTCTGGTCTAAGATACTTCACATATTGCGCGAGGACAGCAAGGTAGGAAAAAGCGCATACTCCTGGGTGGAGCACACGGACTGGGTACCTGCCCTGCTCACCGGAACGCTCGGCCCTCACACGATGAAGCGAAGCAGGTGCGCCGCAGGTCACAAGGCGATGTGGCATGAGGAGTGGGGCGGGCTACCTCCTTCTGAATTTTTGGGCAGAATCGACCCACTTTTAAAAAATCTTCCCGAGAGGCTCTACAGGGATACCTTCACCGCTGACGTGAAGGCAGGGGGACTCACCGCACAGTGGGCAGATCGGTTCGGTCTGCAGGAAAATACCCCTGTTGCGGTAGGCGCGTTCGATGCGCATATGGGAGCAGTGGGAGCCCAGATCGGGGAGCATACCTTCGTAATGATACTTGGGACGTCGGCGTGCGACATGGCTGTCTGCTCCAGAGAGGTCCTCGGCGAAAAGCTGGTGAGCGGGATATGCGGCCAGGTGGACGGTTCGATAATCCCGGGAATGGTAGGGCTCGAAGCGGGTCAGTCCTCATTCGGAGACGTATACGCATGGTTCAGGGATATGCTCCTCTGGATGGTCGAGGATGGTGACATGAAGGACGGCAGAGAAGGCGGGTTTTCCGAAAGGGTCCTCGCACGTCTGACAGCGGAGGCACAGAATGCGGATGATGAGACCTTTCCGCTCGCGCTCGACTGGCTTAACGGGAGAAGAACCCCGTACGCCGATCAGAAGCTCAAAGGGGCGCTCATCGGGCTGACGCTCGGAACGACCGCCCCCAAGATCTTCAAGGCGCTGGTGGAGTCGACAGGCATGGGTGCGAGGGCGATCGTCGAGAGATTTAAGGAAGAGGGCATCGAGTTCAAGGACGTTATTGCGTCAGGCGGCATCCCGAAGAAGTCACCCTACGTGATGCAGGCCCTCTCAGACTGTCTCGGTATGCCGGTGAAGGTTTCTGAGTCGGAACAGGCTGGTGCCCTCGGCGCTGCGATGTTCGCGGCATGTATTGCGAGGATTTACCGGTCGGTGCAGGAAGCGCAGCGGTGTATGGGAAGCGGGGTCCTTCACACGTACCGTCCGTCGAAGAAGAAAGCGGCATATTATACAGCGCTGTATGAAAGGTACAAGAGGACCGGAGCCCTGCTGGAGGAAGAGTTCAGGGTTTAGTGCGGTTTTCTCACCAATTGTGCAACAACGAAGCCAGATCATGACAATTTCAGTGTTTAAAAAATAGATTTTGCAGTGAAGGAAACCGACAAGCCCCTTTGTTTACATGTGAGAAACGGACGTTAGTGCGGTTTTCGCACCAATTCCATAATAACGAAGCCGGATCATGAAACTTTTAGTGTTTAAAAAATAGATTTTGCGGTGAGTAAAGCACCAAACGGAGGAGAGTATGCTCCAGGAGTTGAAAAAAAGGGTTTATGACGCGAACATGGAACTCTTCAGAAAAGGCCTCGTCATCTACACATTCGGAAACGTATCCGGAATCGACAGGAACAGGGGCATCCTTGCCATAAAGCCGAGCGGTTTACATTACAGTGCGCTCTCAGTTGAAAATATGGTACTTGTCGACCTGGAAGGAAAAATTGTCGAGGGCGACCTGAACCCCTCCTCTGACACAAAGACCCACATCGTTCTCTACCGGGAGTTTACGGAGATCGGGGGGGTGGCGCACACCCACTCGAGAAATGCGACCGCCTGGGCCCAGGCGCGGCGACCGCTTCCCTGTTTCGGAACGACGCACGCAGATTACTTCTACGGCGAGGTTCCGGTAACAGAAGCAATAAGCGATGAGAGGATAGCCCGGGACTACGAAGAGGAGACGGGTATGACGATAGTGTCAAGATTCAATAATCTTGATTACCGAACAATGAAGGCGGTTCTCGTTGCCTCACACGGCCCTTTCGTGTGGGGAAAAGACCCTTCAGAGGCTGTATATCTCTCTGTGATGCTCGAGGAGATCGCCCGGATCGGCTCTATTACAGTTATGCTCAATCCTGAAGCGGACGGAATACAGAGGAGCCTGCTCGACAAGCACTATATGAGAAAGCACGGCAAAAAAAGCTACTACGGTCAGGTCCCGCGACAGTAGCCTGTCATCTCGGTCATGATACGGGGGGCGTCTACTCCTTATGTCTGAAATATGACCAGATGGAGAGAGACACGACGATTATGAGCCCGTAGATGAGCTGAGTCCAGAACCCTGTGAGACCGATTGCGACTATTCCTCCTTCGAGAGACCCGATGATGATCGCCCCGATGAAGGTCCCAAAGATCGTTCCCACACCTCCGAAGACCGACGTCCCCCCGACGAAAACGGCCGCGAGTGTGCGGAGGAGATATCCCTCTCCCATCGAAGGCCAGAGGTAGGTCACCTCGAGGCTCGCCAGGATCCCGGCGAGAGAGGCAAAGAAGCCCATCTGCATAAAAACGACGAACTTAACCCTGTCTACACGTATTCCCATCATGCGGGCGCTCTCAGTATTGTCTCCGATGATAAGCACGTGAGAGCCGAACCTGTGCCGCTTCAGAAGGAGCCAGAACCCGAACCCGAGGCAGAGCATCCAGATTGCCTGAGCAGGGACGAGGCCCCCCAGCCTTCCGACAAAAATCTTGAAGAGCACTGTCTCGTTTAAAGGGACGAGGCTCTCGCCGTACCCCTGGCCGCATACGTTTACGAGGCCCCTCCAGAAAAACATCGTCCCGATAGTGGCAACGAGAGAGGGGATCCTCACCTTCACGACGAGGGTCCCGTTGAGTACGCCCCCTAAAATTCCTGTTACAAAGCATGCGAGCATCGCTATTACGATCACAAGCTCAGGATTCATCCCGCCGTCTATCATGACGTTGGAGAGCTTTGCGAAGGCCCACCCCGAGAAGCCCATGATCGATGGGAAGGAGAGGTCCATCTCTCCCGCGACGATCACAAGGGTGATCGCGAGAGCCATGATGCCGGAAAAAGGAATGGTCGACATGAAGGAGTAATAGATATCAAACCGCGTGAACACGCTGGGGCTTCCTATAATAAAGAGGAGGAAGATCCCTCCAAATACACCGAGGATACTCAGCTCCAGCCTGCGTTCTCTTGATCGTGAAGTTCGTACCATGCTGTTCGATTCCTGATTTAGTATGCCCGTGACTTTGCGAACAAAGTCACGGGCATCTATTAACTCATCTTTCCAGTCTTTGCGAGCTTTACCATGCGTTCAACGAGCTCATCCTGAGATATCTGTTTTTTAAGGAACTCACCGGCGATCTCACCTCTATCGAGAATCACAAACCTGTCAGCAATAGGGTACACGTAGTATATGTTGTGGCTGATGAATATCGCAGACTTGCCCTGGTGCTTTATGTTCCTCACGAAATCCAGCGCCTTCTTTGTCTCGGCCAGGGAGAGTCCCATGGTCGGTTCATCAAGGATAATGAGCTCTGCATTGAAGAAGAGGGCCCTGCCAATGGCGATTCCCTGTTTCTCACCGCCTGAGAGAAACTGCACTATCGAATCCGTATTGATCGCCTTGGAGGTGAATCCCATCTGCTCTCTCAGGATACGATCAGTCTCCTCACGCTGGTCCTTTATTTTGAGAAACCCTAAGTTCGTTGTGATCTCTCTCCCCATGAATATGTTTCTCCAGAGAGTCTGCTGCTCACTGAGCGCCCTCTCCTGATACACGGTTTCTATGCCGAGCTCCCTCGATCTTTCGACGGAGTGGATGGTAATGCGTTCTCCCTTGAAGTAGATATCTCCTTCGTTGGGCCGATGGACTCCCGTGAGGATCTTAATAAGGGTAGATTTGCCTGCGCCGTTGTCTCCGACGAGACCGACGATCTCGTTGTGGTTTACATTGAAATCGACACCCTTCAGTACCTCGACCTTGCCGAAGGCCTTCCGGATGTTCACCATTGAGACGAGCAGGTTGGAATGAGCCGGGTCCATTTTCAGCGGATACCTTTCTGGGCGAGCGGCGCCACGAAATCGATGTTCGTTTTATCGATAAGAGCCGCACCTGTATCGATATGGAGCCCTGCGAAACCGTATTTCTTGGTCAGGCATACCTGCACAATAGGAAGATATCCCTGCAGGTAGGGCTGCTGGTCGAGCACCACTCCGGTATACCCTTTCTTGATTGCATCGACAGTTGCCGGGCTGAGATCAAAGCCGGCAATGTAGATGTCTCCCGGTTTCTTTCGGGCAGCCTTCATGTAGGTCTCAGCGGTGGCTGTGAGGCCACCATGGTCCGTGACAATGAGCTTCACATCCGGGTTCTTCGCGACATATCCTGCAAAGACAGGTGTTCCCTGGGCGGCCTCTGCATTCACGGCATCCGAGATCTCAATGTAGTCGACCTTCATCCCTGCCTCTTTCAATGCATCAACGCACCCCTTTGATCGCAGACCCCTCGTTTCCTGGGAGATGAGGCCCCAGACCATTGCCAGGTCACCCCGGCGCAGGCCGGCCCTCTTTATTGCGCCCTTTGCAAGCATGACACCGGATGCATACAGCTCCTGTCCCACATAGCCGAACCCTACGTCCTTGTACTTTTCCTCTATCGGAGGAAGGGATGTGTTCTGGCTCGTGACAATGATCCCCTTTGCGATAGCTTCATCTACAAGCGGACCGAACGCGTCCGGGCCGGGGTGGCCCATGATGCATATCGCGTCAGGCCTCTTTGCAACAGCGTCCTTGAACTGGGCGATCATCTTGTCGGGGAGCCAGTCGGACCACACGTAATCGACCTTGCACCCCAGGTCCTGTTCGGCTGCTCTTGCCCCCCTGTACACCACAGAGGCGAACGGGCAGCCTGGAGGACCGCCGGGAAAGAAGACGATCCCAACGTCTGCAAAGTGCTTATCAGTAGAAAAAGCCATGCACGCAATACTGAGAACAAAGATAAGCGCTACAAAAAGAAATAGAATCTTTCGTTTCATTTTTCCCTCCTTTGTTTTTGTGTTGTAAAAGGTTATAATCCTGCCGCCTTCCTGCCGTAAGATTGTCCTTTCTGAGGCTTACAGCGAGATAACGCAGCAGTATATTTCGTATGATGTAAAGAATACGTTGATGTAATTCAGTTGCTGGTGAATAGAGCGCCGATAGATTGGCACAGAAACACCCGACTCTGATTATGAAGGAAGATCAAATGATGTACTGCAATTACACCACAAAGGTTCAATTTTGTCAAGAAGTTTGAGATTAAATGGAAGGCGCTTTAACAGTATAATTATTCGTGTCTTGGTTTAAATCGAGGACGATAAAGGGAAGAGGCGAAGCTTCGTGGCCGAAGAGCCGTACCTGTCTCGTGTTGTTGATGTCATCGAGCATCGGGCCGACGGGGTAGAATTTCTCCTGTATGAGATCCTTGCCCTTCAGGGAGGTAACGAGAAAACCGAACCTCGTGTTTACATCGTCACTCGTTGACGGATCTGTTGTGTAGAGGATGAGCTTTGCGCTTTCATCTGTTTTGACTCCCCACAGGCCGACGAACTGACCGTCCTTGTGGGTGTTCACACCGCTGTTGAGGAGCTTTGTGATCTTATCCCCTGCGAGCTTCAGTACAGCGACCCCTCCTCCAAAGTTTCCTCCGCCTATTTCGCAAATGATTTCATCTTTCGTGTCGTTGTCCAGGTCGAATGCCGTGAGTTTTTTTACAGGCAGGGGTTTCATATATTCGATCTTCTCTTTGAGCTGTATCCTCCCCCTGTTCGGCTCGAGCCTAGCCGCTCCTATATAGTAGGTCTCTGTTCCGTCGTTGTCCGTGACCTTGTTCTTCCGGAGGGAAACAAGCCAATTGCCGTTTCCGTCGAGTGATCCTACCACTACCAGAGGGGTCTGGAGCTTGTAGATAAGATTAAGCACGTTTCTTTCCTTCTGGTAGCTGTACAGGCTGGAGTAGCCTCCGCCGGAGATCGCAATGAGCGCGCTATCCAGCCCGGAGATATTAAAAACCTTGATATCATCTATCGCAGCGCTCATTACCCTTACACGGTAAACTTCCCTGTAGCCGCCCTCCTCTTTTTCATAACCTACAAGGTTGTTGTATCTGCCCTTCTCCTCACGGCTGACGAATATGATCTCAGGTGTGCCATTTCCGTCAAGGTCGCCGGTTGAGATAATAGAAGAGGTCTCCTCGATAGTACCGATGTCTTTCAGTGCCAGGAGGCTTGGCAGGGGGATGACGGGTTTTTCTGTTTCGGGTTTCTTGACGGCCACGATCTTTTTTTCTTCTTTTTTATCCAGATAGTGTCCGAACATCCATCCTTCTATGCCGCTCTTTTCCAGCTTTATCCTGTACCAGTAGTTTTTCATCTCCTGTATTTCGACGACCTTTTCCCCTCTTTCGATAATCGTGGCAACAATCCCCTTGTTAACTTTGGTAAGGATCCTGTTTTCGAGACTGGGTCCCGTTCTCACGCGAACATAGTCTCCGGTGACGATGACTGTATCACCCGGGTTTAGCACGCCGTTTGGAAGTACGGTCACGTCGCCGAATGCTGCAGATGCCAGGATAAATACCAGGATGATGAATGAGGAGAAACAGATTCTTTTCATGGGAATAATCCTTGAATAACTATGTGCCCCTTATTATTCTTATCGTATCGGGGAAGAAAAAGTGAAATCATTTATTGAGGAGACGGGCGTGAAGGATCCCGAAAGAGTAGTCATAGAAACCGAATGCTGTAAGGGCTGTGAGCTCTGCATAGCCGCGTGCCCCAGAGATGTCCTCGAAATGTCGGAAGATTTTAATCGCTCCGGATACCACTACAGTGTTTTCGAGAACCGGGAAAAGTGTAACAGCTGTACCTTCTGCGCCATTATTTGTCCCGATATGTGTATAGAGGTTTACAGATGATCTTTAGGATGAACTGAAATCAAGCGATGGAGCCTAAGCATGAGCGAAAAGGTACTGATGAAGGGGAACGAGGCCCTGTGTGAAGGTGCGATAGTCGCAGGTTGCAGGTACTACTTCGGATATCCGATAACCCCGCAGAACGAAGTCCCGGCATATATGGCCCGAAGGCTTTCCGAGATAGACGGATGCTTCCTCCAGGCAGAGAGCGAGATCAGTTCTATTAATATGGTTTGGGGTGCAAGTGTTTCCGGAAAGAGGGTGATGACCTCGTCCTCTTCGCCCGGGATTAGTCTCATGCAGGAAGGGATCTCATACCTCGCAGGGGCTGAGCTTCCGGCTGTAATCGTCAACATCATGCGGGGCGGGCCCGGGTTGGGCAACATAGGTCCCGCACAGTCCGATTATTACCAGGCAACACGGGGAGGAGGCCATGGGGACTACAGGGTAATTGTGCTGGCACCCTGTACGGTACAGGAGATCTGCAACATCATGCTCGATGCGTTCGATCTCGCCGATATATACCGTACGCCGGTTATCGTGCTCGGCGACGGAGTTCTGGGCCAGATGACCGAGCCTCTCGTTCTCCCAAAGCCCACGACTAAGGAAATCCCAAAAAACGACTGGAAACTGGACGGTGCAAAAGAGAGGGATTCCCGGATCATCATGAGCCTCAGGCTTTCGCCCCAGGGTGCGCTGGAACAGCACAACCTCCGTCTGCAGAGAAAGTTCGATGAGATAACAACAAAGGAAGTGAAGTACGAGGAGTACAGACTCGACGACGCAGAGCTCGTAATCGTCGCTTTCGGAACCGCCTCGAGGGTCGCGAAAGCATGTATCCTGGAGGCGAGAGAGCGCGGTATGAAAGTCGGCCTCCTCAGGCCCATCACCTTGTGGCCTTTCCCGGCCCCGGTGCTCGAGGAGCTTTCAAGTGAGAAAAGAGTGCGGGCGTTTCTCGATGTCGAGATGAATCTCGGCCAGATGATAGATGATGTGAAGCTTGCGGTCAACGGCAATAAGGAGGTCTTTTTCTACGGAAGGACCGGCGGGATGGTTCCTGACAAGGACGAACTATTAGAGAAGATCGGGGAGGTGTACGGGTGAAGGCTGTATACAAGAAACCGAGGACCCTGAGAGATACGAGAATGCACTACTGCCCGGGGTGCGGGCACAGTATCATTCACAAGATCCTTTCACAGAATATCGATGAGCTCGGTATCAGGGAGCGAACTATCATTGTGGCCCCTGTAGGATGCTCTGTACTCATATACAACTACCTGGATTGCGATGGGACTGAAGCTGCACACGGAAGGGCTGCAGCTGTGGCCACAGGGATAAAGAGGGCACAGCCCGACAGGATCGTCATTTCATATCAGGGGGACGGAGACCTTGCGGCAATCGGGATCGCAGAGACTATCCATGCGGCAAACAGAGGCGAAAAATTTTCCGTGATCTTCGTGAACAACGCCATATATGGTATGACAGGAGGGCAGATGGCCCCGACAACGCTCGCCGGACAGTTCACGAAGACGACCCCGTTCGGGCGTGATCCCGAGCAGGCGGGGCAGCCCCTGCAGATGTGCGAACTCCTGAACCAGCTTGTGCTACCCGTATACATCGAGCGTGTTTCCGTACACAATGTAAAGAACATCATACGGGCAAAGAAGGCCATCAAGAAGGCGCTGCAGTACCAGATAGACGGTACAGGATACAGCTTCGTGGAGGTGCTCTCCATGTGTCCGACTAACTGGGGCATGACTCCACAAGCTTCCGCCGGGTGGCTGGAGGAGCAGATGATCCCGTATTACCCTTTGGCTGTGTTTAGAGACAGGGGGAAAGGGGGAGAATCGAAATGATTGAGGAGATAATCATAGCAGGCTTCGGTGGGCAGGGGGTGATACTATCCGGAACACTCCTCGCTTATACAGGGATGATAGAGGGAAAGCAGGTGTCTCATATTCCGTCATACGGTGTCGAGATGAGAGGCGGGACGGCCAACTGTGCGGTGATCATCTCGGACCAGGAAATTGCGTCTCCGCTTGTTCCTCATCCGACGAGCCTTATCGTGTTGAACAAACCCTCGCTGGATAAGTTCGAAAGCCTCGTTGCGTCCGGAGGAAGTATATTCGTTAACGAGTCGCTCATAGACCGGAAGGTGGAGAGGAAAGACGTTAAGGCATACTACGTCCCGGCTAACAATATCGCCGAAGAGGCGGGGAGCGGGAGAGCGAGCAACATGGTGATGGTCGGTGCGTGGATTGCTGTCACAGGGATACTGGCAACCGACAACGTGAAAGGATCTCTCGGCCGGGTTGTGTCAAAGAGGAACATAAAATACAACGACATAAACCGGAAGGCGATAGATAGCGGATACGAATACGTGAAGAACAGCAGATAGCTTTTGTGTGTTAAAGCGGATACTGAACGGACGTTTACTGCATGTATATTTCCAGAAGCGATTAAAGCACCAGGAACTAACCGGAAGGGTTCTTCTGCTCAGATTTCAGGTTCTTGATCTTCTCCTCCACCTCTTTTATCTCATTTTCGATTCCCCTGATCTTCAGCAAGTAGTTCAACGCTTCTTCGTCGTCCCCCAGCTCATCGATCCTCTTTTCAGAGAAGAGGGTGTACGCCTTCCCCCCGAGGTCCGACATGAGCTTCTCCGCCTGTTTTGTGAGATTATACTTCTCCACTGAGAGCGCACTGTAATGGCTGTACTCGTTTACCTTCTCGCCAAAGGAGGAGGCCTTCTGCTTGAGTGTCTCTTTTACCCTTTCCCAGAAGCTCTTCATAACAAACTCCCCACAGAGAGAAATCTCCACATCTATATTAAGGTGTAAACGTTTAATATTCAAGTCAAAATAGCGGGTGCCGGTCATGCCTGCGGCCGGTTTGACCGGAAACCGGTTAAAAAGAGGCGTTGATATTAAGGTAGGCTGTTATAAAGTCTCTCGCCTGGCTTATGAGATTGAAGTCCACCTTCATCTTCCATGTTACTCCCGACGTGAAGACCTTGATATACGGCGACAGATACACACCAACGGTCTCCTGGCTGTTTGTCTGTACATTGAGCTCACCGCCCCCGGAGAAGTTGCTCGCCTCCGGTGCGTAGTTCAGGTTGAAGTTGAAATCGAGATCGTTCGTCTCGTTTGTAGGTGAGTATCCGCGAGAAATGTAGTTGTAGTGTATGTTGGGCCGTGAGAATACGGAGAGGATGAGGTTCAGGTTCTCCATCTTGAACCACTCCTCCATGAGGAGGTAAAAATCATCGAAATCTATCTTGTCTGAAGCGGAAATACTAGGGTTTCCAATGGTAAGATATATTTCCGTTGCTTCACCGAGCCACATGAGCTGGGTTCCTATTCTGTATGCGCCGGTCGCCATACCGAGAAAGAGCCTGGCAGTGAAGGGATCGAGGTTGACTCCCAGGAGGAGGTCGCACGCGTTGATGTAGCTCATGCCATACTGCTGATAGACATACGCCTTGCCCTCAAAAACCTCCGGACGGCTGTTTCCTACGATAAAACCCGTACCGAGGATGGGGAGATATCCGTTGTAGTCAAATCCCCCGATGCCGTGGTAAAGGTGCCCCTTGTAGTACTGTCCCTCTCCGAGGATTCCGTAGTATCCGGTGAAGTAGGTGAGATCAACGGCCTTGAATATGTCCCTTATCGAAGCCTGTGCACCGTCGAAGACGAGAGAAGAGCGTGTATCGTCTTCGAGCATCGTATCGTAATACTGGAAAGCGAGCTTTGCCTGATACTTGTATCCCCCGTCGAAGGAAACCGCAAACTCCCCCCTTGTCTCCAGCTGAGCCTGAAGGTTGACCTTAGTGGTGAGGTCCATTGTCGGTACGAGGACGTTTGCTCCCCAGGCGACCTGCAGAATACCCAAGAGCAGGATGACAAGGATTATAACCTTATTCTTCAGCCGATCCATAGTAACTCCTTCGCCCTATAGAACTACAGTATACATCGAATCAGGTTTTTTTCAATTCATATAGTAGTATCGGCCATAAATGGAAAACGATCTTCTTTATTGCTCTTTACGAAAAAGAGAAAGAGGATGGTCACTTTGAAAAGATGGTATGAAAGATATTTCCCAGTGAATCCTCGAGCTTGGAGGTGAAGGCAAATCTGTGTTTCCATCTTGCGGATGAAGGGGTTTCCTGAGAGGCCCTGAACTCCTCGAGCAGGACCCTGTAACTCTTGTTTTCACGATCGTAGTTTACGGCCTCTTCGAGAAAGAACTCTGTTCGGGAGTCCCTCTGGAGATGGTAGTTGCATATTGCGAGAAACACACAGCAGGAACCAAGACGCCTGGCCTCCTTGAGGAGGTTGTATGAATCGATGAGGAAGTCAATGGCCCTCTCCCACATCCCCATCTCGTACAGGGCGTGCCCTGCATCGAGGTAGTACTTTCCGTTCTCCTCGTCGAGCTGTGTGGCTCTGACCAGCGGTTCTACGGCTTGCTTGTACTCACCGATCTCGCAGTATGCGAGCCCAAGAAGGTTGTAGAGTGTAGGGTTTTCGGAATGCTTCAGCGCATTCTGAAAGTTCTTTATCGCTTTCTGGAAGCTGCCCTCGTTGAAGAACGTTATCCCGCGGTAGAGGAAATCTTTTGCGTCCTTGTGGATTTCTTCCGTCTTCCTGTCCGGGTTCCTTCTCTTTCCCGGTGTATAGACATATTTATCGCCGACAATTGCGTGATACGCTTCGTTGATCTCCTTGAACTTCTCCTCTGCGAGGTCGTAGAGCGGGTTCTCCTGGTGCTTGTCAGGGTGGTATTTTGCGGCGAGCGTCTTGTAGGCTTGTGTAATCTCTTCGCGTGTCGCCGATCGTGGAACACCCAGTACTCTGTAGTAGTCCTTATCCACTCTCGTCACCCTGTCCTATAAATTCTATATGTAATTACGGAAGATTTCAAGGGTTTATTAAAACTAAAATCTTCCGATAATTGTGTTGAAAATGATACGACATACGAGACTTAAAATTATATTTACCATACTGCTGCTCGCTCCGGGGGCGCTCTGGGCCCAGGAGGTCGGGTTCATGAACATGCATATCGGAATGACCCGCTCCGAGGTTCTCCAGACGGCGGAGAGCTCGGAGCTCATCACGGTTCCGAAAAACAGAGATGTCGAGTTCTTCCCGGTTGAGGACAGGAAGATCCTTACCTTTTCTATCAAGCCTGAGGTTCCCTACATATACCTGCAGTTTTACGATGAAATCCTGCTTGCTCTGACGGTAGTTTTTGACGAACGGCATATCGATTACTACACGCTGATCCAGGAGATGGAAGAGAAGTACGGAAAGCACGGCCGGATGACACCCTCATGGAGGGAGTGGGAGATCGGATCCGCTCTTATACAGGTAGAAAAGCCGGCGGTTGTAAAGTATATGGCATTGGAAGAGCTTGTAGAGAGGGCCGCGTTTCAAAGGCCGGAGGAGACTCCCGCAAACATGAGAAAAGAGACACTCCTCGACGGACTCTGATAATCAGGGCCTGTCTCTCAATTCAACCGACATATCCTTGAGATGCTGCAGCGAAGTAGGGGAGAACTCACTGTTGCCGAGAAGAAACACCGAGTTGTTCTGGTAAAGAGGTTCTCTGTCGACGGGGAAAGGCGACTGTTTACATGCTTCCTGCCATATTGCCGTTCCCGGTATTGGTGAGAAGTAGGACAGGTAGGGTGCGGCCCCCGCTCTGTATACAAAATCGACAGATGATTCGATCTCGGCGGGCGACTGCCCGGGAAGCCCCACAATGATGTAGGTGCCGATATCTTTTCTCCTGTACCCGGCATTTCGGAAATGCTCTACCGCTTCCGAGTACTCCTCATTTGTCGTTTTCGACCCTGTAATCCGCTGGAGCCTTGAATCTGCAGTCTCAAGCCCTATACGGATCGTCTCGACCCCGAATTTCCTGAAGTGGGACGCAACCTGCTCGTCAACGAAGCGTGCATGAATGCCGTTCGGCAGGTGAAATGCCATCTTTTTGGTTCTTCTTGCGCACTCCCGGAGAATAGGAAGGATGTGGTTTTCGGCATCCATGAGGAGGGCGTCGTCGTAGAAGGCGATATTTTCCGTGCCGAGGAGAGCCGTGTAGGTCTCGATCTCCTCCAGCACCGAACCGCGCTCCCGCCTCGAGAACCCATCCCAGAGAAGGGGGGATGCGCAATAGCTGCAGCTGAACGGGCACCCTCTCCCGGTAAGAACGGAGAAGAACCGTTTTCTCGGGCCCAGCTCGTGCAGGGGGAGCGGGTAGCTGGAGAAGCTCTCCAGAGACGGTCTTCGCTGAAAGGCCTTCTGTGTCATGCGTTCTATGAGGGGAATGAGCTTCCCGAGGTTTTGCCCGGTGAAGACAAAAATCGCGCCGGAATACTGCCTCGCATGGGATGTGCAGAGGTTCGCGTATATCCCGCCGAGTATGACAGGGACTTTGTAATCGTAATAGTTACGGACAATCTCGATCGTCCTGAATACACCTGGATACCAGTAGGTCATATGTGAAGTGACGAGGACAGTATCGGGACGGGGTGTCTTTTCAAGGTTCCGCAGAAACTCATCCTCCTCTATTCCATAGACCGCATAACCCCTCGGTACGAAACGCAGCGGTTCGGGTTTCTCTATCAGCCTTCGGTTGTACTTGGAGCAGCCGTTCGGTTTCGATAAAGGGTTGGGTTTTACTCTGCTCGTGAGACAGTCGATGTAAGAGACCGAGGCGCCGGCTGCTTTAAGGATGGAAGCAACGTAAAGCATGCCGAGAGGCTCTGCCCAGAGGTTGTACGCCGCAAAATCCGTAATCCAGGGGTTTATTAATAGAATTGAAATCTTACTCTTCATTAGCTATACTTAATGTAGAAACTACATTGTACTATAATATAGTGGTCAAGTGTATCATGATGTTAATGAATATTAAAAAAGAAAAAATACTCGTCGGTCAGAAAAGGCTTTTAGGGAGGTTGCCCGGACCGGGGGTGTCGTCCGTATAGTGCTTGCGTGGCCGGAGTAAAAAAATAGGGGCAGCTCACGCTGCCCCTACAATCAAGGTTCGGGAATCTTCATAGCGGATCTTTTTGGGAGGGATAGAATCCGCTGCTGTTGATATTATCGAACCTGTAGAGGCAGGAGATTAGTAAATATTTGCAGCTTCTTCGTTCTGAGCTCAGGAGGAATTTGATGGAGTATGAAAAAAAAAGTTTTATAATGGACATGGATGGCGTTGTCTTTGTCGGTAACAAGATCATAGATGGGGCAAAACAGTTTATCGAGAAACTCAAAGAGAACGGCAGCAAGTACCTGTTTCTTACGAACAATTCGAGCCAGACCCCTCTTGACCTCAGCAAGAAGCTCCTCGTACTCGGGATCGATGTCACTCCTGAGAGAATACATACCGCGGCACTGGCGGTTGCATCTTTTCTCGAAAGTCAGAAAAAGGTAGGGAGCGCGTACGTTATCGGGGACCAGGGCATATTCAATGCCCTGCATGACGTCGGTTACCACATAACGGAGTTTAACCCGGATTACGTTATCGTGGGGGATACACGGACCTACTCGCTCGAGATGATCCAGAAGGCGTGCAAGTTCGTTAACGGAGGAGCGCGGTTAATAGGAACAAACCCCGACCTCACCGGGCCCTCTGATTTTGGTATTGTACCGTCGGTCGGTTCTCTCATCGCGCCTATAGAGAAGGCGACAGGGGTCAAGCCGTATTACATAGGGAAACCGAACCCACTCATCATGAGAACCGCGCTGCGCAGGCTCGATTCGCACTCCGAGGAGACGGTAATGATCGGCGACCGAATGGACACCGATATAGTCGCGGGCATCGAGACGGGTCTCGAGACGATACTGGTTCTCACCGGAGTGACCAGAAGAGAGGAAGTAGAAAGATATCCCTATCAGCCTACGAGAATATGCGATTCCATAAAGGATGTATGGGTGTAGTAGGGCCTACCGGAATATAGTTTCCGCTTTAAGAACATCTTCCCACTTGTCGATCTCAACCCAATCCCGGGAAGTTATCTCGTAGACCGAGAGGGGGAGATCTGTAGCGTGCGCGCCCAGCACATCGTCGAAGAGTACGGTCAGGCGATTATGATCTACCCACTGGGAGAGCCAGCCGGAGAACGCGGTTCCGTAGTCGGGCTGCACGACGAGAATGCCGCTCGACATGAAGGTGTGCTCATCTCGGGGGGCACTCTCGCCGTGAAGGACTTTGATAGAGAGGATCCTGTTTTCATTGTCTGTTCTTAATAGTACCTCATCCGGCTGTCCGCAGTATTTGCCGGCAAGGAAGTAAGAACGATCGCCCATATGATAGATCGCTTCTTTCAGAGTGTGTCCTCCGAAAAAGACATCACCCTCTATTATGATTGCTCCTTTTTCCATCACGTCTCGAGCGAGCCATAGAGAGTACATGTCGTTGGTTTTTTCATACACCTCGTTTATGACGTAGTGTATTTCGACCCCTTTGTGACCGCTCCCGGCTGCTGTTTCAATCTTATCTCCGAGGTACCCGGTAACAACGGTACAGTGGCGGATACCGAGCTCTGAGAGGTTTTCAAGGGCATTGAGCAGAATCGGTTTCTTGTTAACCTCTGTGAGGCATTTTGGTGAATGGTCGGTATGCGGCTTCAACCTCGTTCCAAGGCCTGCGGCAAGCACTATTGCGTGTTCAATCATCGGCGTCCTATGTAATGGTGGCTTTTAAAACCTTTCAGGTTTTTAGCAATATAACACAGGTGGGCAAGAACGCCAACACAGTTCTTATAGAAATACGAAGTTTCAGGATACGATAAATGGTGATATGATACCTGGAAGAGATCGTCTGGATTCTGAACAGGCCCGCCCGGGAAGAACATGCAATCTGTGCCATGTGTAGGCCTGACCCCTCATATATTCACGGAGCATGGAATAGGAAAGAAATATGACTATCAATTTAGAATTGTATTCAACATCCTGAACAAAAACCGAGAAGGGGGATTGGATGTAAACAGGAATCGTCATCTATTGTTTAGCTTTTACACTTAGTGATTCTTTTGGTTAGTTACATCTCCTTCCTTCTTCCATCTTACCGCTAACAAAACCATTATAGTATTGAATTGCTATGCTGTGTAATCTAAAAGATTTGAATACATTAATACCTAGAGCAATAACCATAAGGATCAGAATAGGAGTGCTTGTGCGATACTCTGTCAACGAATAGTCCTGTCTTATTGCTAAGATAGCAAATGATGCAGTAATTAAAAAAGCTGACAACTCTGCCATCCACCTATAAGTTGCAAATAGCTGACTCCTAACTACATTTCTTAAGCCATTGTTCATAAAGTCATCTATGTACTCTTTTTGATCCATATTTCCCTCCTGTCTATTTTTCTATGACTGGTCCAAAATCATTAGCCGTATACACAGAGTCCACCACCCGAGATGCCAACTCCGTAAGGCCGATCGCCTTGTCTACAGTTATCAGTAATTCGTCATTGTCATCTAATTGATAGGAGTTTTTATAATTTTAGATTCGCAAACATACGTAAAACAAACCGCAAAAAAACCGCAGAAAGCTCCCGATTTGCCCATGAAATATTCAAAAAAGGAGCAACCGGCGCAATGGAGTGGATTCAATCCCTGAGAGGATGGTTGGATTTCCACATTAAGGCCGGTTGCTCTATAACAAAATATAGCACAGAAGGGAAAAAAAACAATGGAGCAATCAATTAAAATAAGATCGTTCTTGCTCTCGTTAAAGAGAGCAATGGGAGGGGAACTGGATTTTTTATTTGATCAGTTGTTCCATTTAAAAATTTAATAGAAAAGATATGAAAGGTCAAAAGGAGGTAGAGATGGGACTTATGAAAGCCAATCGTATGACTAGAGATGATGGTATGCATAGACATGAATTCCAGTTCGAAATCGATTATGCGGAAATCTGCATAATCCGGAGCAAAACTGCCACCCATTCCGTTTTAAAGTTGCCACCTATTCCGGGCCAAAGTTGCCACCATTCCGGCTGAAAGCTGCCACTTTTTAAATATTTCCCGGAATCTCTCATACCTCTTCTCTCA
>Ga0307378_10001965_pt1 | contig 32385 bp, 18 predicted proteins | sample UN1MG_FD_202238 | JGI IMG/M metagenome (GOLD analysis project Ga0307378, IMG submission 202238) | Soil microbial communities from Risofladan, Vaasa, Finland - UN-1 | ecosystem: Environmental > Terrestrial > Soil > Coastal area > Acid sulfate soil | place: Finland: Risofladan, Vaasa | collected... | reverse complement strand
GCACCTGCTTCTGGTTGCTGATGGTGTTCCGGACGGCGTCGATGTAGGGCAACTGATTGCCCTTGGCATCCACGCGGTAGTAGTAGGGGTTGCGGACGGCCATGATCTCAGGCATGTCCTTCGGGGTAACGACCCGCCATGCCTGCACGACCGGCTGATGGGGGTTGTATTCCTCGTGGTAGTTGCCCCGGTCCTGCATCTTCCTGACCCAGCTGGTGTACTTGCGGGGGCTTCGCTGAGCGTCGATGTTCAGGCCAACCTCGCGGGTGCGAGAGACGGGCGGGTCGTCCGTGTCGTCGGTGTAGGCGGCGCGGAACATAGCGACGTTGAGCACCAGGTGCTCCTCGTCGCTCAGCGAGCCGGCGCCGTCTTGCGCGAACCTCCTCAGCAGATCCACCACCAGCAGCGTGTCTCGGTACTCGTCCAGCTTGGCACTGTCGCGGGCAAGCTCGGAAAACCCCTTTCCATCGAGGAGCTTGGCTTTGACGGCCTGCGCGTCGAAACCCGGCCAGGCGCTGGGGTGGTAGAAGCCCGGCTTGGCCATCACGGCATTGAGGCCATCGACAATCTGCTGCTTGGAGGCATCGTCCAGCTTTCGGGACTGGATGAGTTGCCGGGCGGGGTCGCCCAGCCGCTCCCACAGACGCCCCCCTGGTGTGGACTCGCCGGACTGGGCCTCGGAGGCAGTCCGGTCCAGTAGCGATTCCCAGCTCCAGAAATCGGTCATTGCCAGGAGCTTCGTGCCCGCCGGGTGTTCCTTGGACGCTTTGTGGAAGGGGATGCCGAAGATGCCGCGGTAGAACATGAACGTCGTGGTCTGCTCAAGAAAGAGGGAGGTAGGCCTGCGGAAGGTGAAGCGGACTATGTGGCTGTCGTCGCCGTGCTCGTCGGGCACGGCCTCTACCTTGACGCGCCGTTTCAGCGGCGGCAGCACCAGGTCGCGGTACGCGCTGCGGAACAGCAGCAGGTTCATGCGGCCGAGTTCGATCGGCTCCAGGTCGTCGGGGTCCTTGTGGATGCGGCCCAGAAGGTCGGCGCGCTCCATCATCAGAAGCAGGATGCCCATCTGGTCGGTGTCCAGCTTCGAGGCGCCTAGCTGCTCCAGCTCCCGGCGCTCGGCCTCCGGGTCAATCTTGCTGAAGGCCTCGGGGGTGTAGAAGCCGCGTTTGCGGAGCAGCTCGTTAAGTCCGTCCGTGATGCGCTCGATGGTGTCCAAGTCTTCTGACCTGCCGGAGGCAACCGCCAGGATGATACCCCAAAGGCTCTTGCTCGCGAGGGCCTTGATCTGCTTGCCGACCGAGGGATCGGGCGCCTCGGCCTGCGCGACGATTCGCTTGGCGAGCTTCGGCCAGTCCGAAACGTCGTCCTCGTACAGCATCAGCGAGCCGTCGGTGGGCTGCATCCAGTCCGGAGGGCTGGGCCAGTGGGCCGAACCGATCTGCGTGTTGCAGACCCACAGTATGTCCCTGCTGCCGAAGGGCTGGCCGTCGGACCACCTGTGCCCCTTGCGAAGGTAGAACGTGAAAACACGATTGTCGGGGCTGACCTCCCACTTGTAGGCCAAGCATGGCTGGAGGTTTCCGGAAGGGTCGTGCCGGGTGAAGCTCTCGTAGCCGAGCTTCCGGCCCAGGTCCGTGAAGCCGGTGGTGCAGCGTCGCCAGATGCCGCCGTACTGGCCGATGCCGTCCGGCCCCACCACCACCGCCGGGTTGCGAGGCAGGCGCTCGGCCACCGGGGGCAGGTCCTTCGGGTAGTGCTGACTCCACTGGTCCCAGTTTCCTTTCCATTCCACCATCTTGTTGGGCGGCAGGCCCGCCGGCAGAGACCCGGTCCTCATGTACTTGAGCATGGGGGCTTCGTCGAACTTCGCGATGACGATCTCGGGTTCGTCGTTGGCCTCAGGGAAGGCGTCCTTGTAGGCCAGCTCGGGAAAGGAGACCTTGCTCCGCGTCGGCATCGGGATGTTGGCCTCAAGCACGTCCATGACCGTGACGGGCCGGGTGGGCTTCCAGCCAGGCGGGGGGGCCGCCGCTTGAGCCACTCTGCGCTCGAACGCCTCCTCTGACACGTGCCTGCCGTCCAGCGAGAACCGGCCCTCGGCGTCGCGGCTGTACTTACACGAGCGGCTGTCTGCATCATCCACCAGCGTCATGGTCAACGCGCCCTCGGCCTGGCGCAGCTTCGCGAGGGCGTCCTGGACGGAGGCAGGTCTATCGCCGATGCGCCCTACCATGAACTTGTTGACGACGAACTCCCACCGGCCTTGCCTGTTGTTGGGGTCGGCGTGGACGACGCGTAGCGTGAATCTGCGATTGGGCAGGATGTCCTTCGTCAACAGGCGCTGGGAGATCAAGAGCACAGCGAGCAGGCAGACGGTCACGGTCGCGATGCGGCGGATCAACGTAAGCAACAACCCTCTCCCTTGCGCTATTCCTTTCCCTGGAACCCTGAGGCCGCAGACCGGTTCTTGCCGGGTGGTGCACTCCGTTGCGGAGTCGCCGGACCAGAATAGGTCCTTGCGAGCGGCACGCCGCCACAGATATATTTCGACGGCCAGGACAAGTCAACCGGATTTGCCAGAGGGCCTGCGGGCCTGTGCGATAGCAGGATAAGGCTGCGTCACACTGCAAAGGACTCGAATATGGAAGACAAATACAGGGCTGTCGATGAGTTGATGGGCAAGCTGGCTTTGGAGCAGAAGGTTGGCCAGCTCTTCACCCAGGCGTTCTACGGCACGCTCCTGGTGCCGGACGTGATCCGCACGATCAAGGATCTCAATGCCGGCGGGCTGCGGATCACGCAGTACTTCCGCGGGTTCCGCCGTTACGCCCGCGCCGGCGAGAGCCAGGAGGCCTTCGATACGCTATCTCCCGGGGACATGACGCCGAACCTCATAGACGACCGCAAGGACCTGCTGTGCAAGCCGCCGTATCTGGACATCACCCGCTACGCGAAGCTGCTGGATGTGGTCAAGCAGATCGAGGAAGACCGCCCATATCACATTCCCTTGCACATGATGCTCGACCAGGAGGGCGGGGCAAGCTTCGACTGCATCCGCGGCGGCATGCGGACGTTCTCCTCGCAGTTCGGCTACGCCCGCCGCGGTAATGCCAGGCTCGTGCGCGAAGTGGCCCGGACGGTGGCGACGCAGTTGTCGGCCGTCGGCTTCAACATGATCAACTCGCCGGTGGTGGACATCGTCTTTGACCCGTCGGCGACGTACATCGCGACTCGCTCGTTCGGTTGCGGCGTCGAGCATGTGTGCGAGATGGCGTCGGCGGCGCTTGCCGGCTATCACGAGGGAGGACTGATCGCGTCGGCGAAGCATTTTCCCGGGCGAGGGGCCACCTCGACGGACCCGCATCACGACGTCGGTGCCATCGACAAATCCGACCAGTCCTTGTGGGATGAGGACCTGGCACCGTATCGTCGGATGATTCCCGAGGGCCTGGCCGCCGTCATGGTAGGCCATTCCATCTACCCGGCGTGGGATCCGGACAACCTCGCCAGCGTCTCGGAGAAGATCATTCGGGGCGTCCTGATCGAGCGGCTGGGCTTCGAGGGCATCATCGCCACCGACTCGATGATCATGGGCGCCATCGCCAAGAAGTACGGCGTTGCTCGCGCGTGCGTGCTGTCGATCAAGGCCGGCGCCAGCGCGATCCTCATGAAGGAGTGCGGGCCTATCCGCGAGGAGGCCTATCGCCTCGCCGTGGAGGCGGCCCGAAACGGCGAGATCGGCGAGGACCACATCGACAGGCTCCTGATCCGCAACCTTAAGGCCAAGGTGGATCGGGGGCTGTTCGGCCCGACGTACCGGCCCGATCCGACCAAGGCCGAGCGGGTCGTGCGCTCAAGCCGGATGGAGCGGATCGAGACCAAGGCCGCCAAGGAGGCCGTCCACCTCGTCCGCGACGAGGCCGGCCTGCTGCCGTTGTCGCCACAGATGCGCACGCTGCTCATCGAGGAGGTGCCCCGCATGCACATCAACGCCAACGACGCGTACGTGCATCCGGGCATCTTCTGGGAGCAGATCCTGCCGCACAGCGACAACGTCTCGCTCCTGGAGGTCGAGGAGAACCCCACCGATGAGGACATGGCCAAGGTCGAGAGCTATCTGCCGTTCTACGACGGCGCAATCTGCACGTACTACAAGAACAGGAACGTCCTGAGCACCACGAAGATCGTCGATCGACTGCTCCAGGCCGGCAAGAAGGTCGTTGTCGTCAGCATCGCGCCGCTGCCGTATGACCTGCCCGATCACTGGCCGACGGTGATCTGCACGTATGGCATCATGCCGCCGGTGCTGAAGCTGGCGGCCGAGCTGATCTACGGCAAGTTCAAGCCGCTCCGCGCCCGCCCGCGAGCCGCCTGGGAGCAGTTCGTCAAGTAGCCGGAGCGCCGAGCCTTGGCTGACGCGTCCTCACATGACATCCTGGTCCCCGCCTCCGGCGATTTCGACGCCTGGCGGAGGGACCACCCCGCATGCGTCGCCGTCGATTGGGACGGCACCTGCAAGGACACTATGGTCCCCAAGTGGACACGGGGGTTCAATCTGGCACTGCCGAAGGTCTGGCCGCAGCTTGCGCCCTTTCAGAAGCAGATCGACGAAGTCTGCCACCAGGTCAACCTGGTGGACGAGACGGCCGGCGTCCAACGGTTCGTCGCACTGAAGATCATGATGGGCAAGTGGGCGGCAATGGGGCTGCCCGCGCCCGATCTGAGCCGCTTCTTCCGGGCAGTAGAGGACGTCGAAGCCCGCGGCGAGAAGCACGGCGTTGAGACTTATCGCCGCCTTCAGGCGCAATACGGCTACGACGAGACGCCGTTGCGCTGGAGCGATCTGAGCGACCGGATCATCGCCGACAGCACGAAGGACGCCAAGGTCTTTGAGAACTGCCGCGAGGCGCTGGAGGCGGTCGCGGACAGGGCGGACCTGCTGGTCGTCAGCGCATCGAAGACCGAGGCGGTCCGCCGCGATCTGATCGAGGACGGCTTTGCCGGCCTGTTCAAGGCGCTGCTGGCGCAGGACTTCCTGCCCAAGCCGGGCATCCTGAAGGGCCTGGCCGAGCGGTACGAGCGGGTGCTGTTCGTCGGCGACACCCAGGAGGATGTCCGCGCCGCCAGGGCCGCCGGCGTGGAACTGCACCTCATTCGTGCCGGCGACGAGGCCGCCAGTTGGGCCGAAGCGCGCGGGGCCTTCGAGGAGTTCCTGCGATAGGGGACCGGGGGCGGGCTACTTCTTCCTCTTGTAGTAGTGGTCGAAGAAGAAGCTCTCTGTGCAGCAGTTTCCGGGCTCGTGCGCGATCCAGCCGGCCATCGCCACTCGCGGGACGTTCTTGAAGTTGTTCTTGCAGATGACGACCTTGCCCGGCGAGGTCATGATGCCGATGATGGGCAGGTCGCGTGTGAAGCGTTCGGCGATGTTGCGCCAGGCCGCCATCTTGTCCTTCTCGTTGGTGGCGTGGATCATCTTCCAGTACAGGCGCTCAAGCTCTTTGATGCGTTCTGGGGCGGGCTTGCCTCTGCGCCCGCCCGATCGCATGTAGTCGGCCCACTGATACCACTGGACGGCCTCGGCGGGGTGCGAGGGATAGTAGTCGCCGGGCGGGATCGGGCCGTAGTAGTTACCGCCCTCCTTGTGGACCCGCATGTCGCTGATGCCGAGTTCCTCCATGCGGTACATCATCGCGTTCGTGCGGAACTTCATCATGGCGTTGATGCCGATCTGCTGCCAGTAGTGGCACGCCAGGCGGACGGCGGCCAGCGGCACCTCCCCGCCTGAGACGACGTTGACGTCCATGATGAGAGGCCGTCCGTCCCAGAGCAGCCGCGTGCCGTCGCGGGCGCGCTTGTCCAGGCCCATCGCATCCAGGAGCCGATTGGCCCGGTTCGGGTCATACTCGATGAAGGCCTTGGCCATCTTCTCGCTGTAGTACGGCGAGCCCTCGGGCACGGAGAACTGCGCCGGGATCCCCATGCCCGCGAAGACCACGTCGATCATCTCCCGGCGGTTCAGTGCCAGCGACAGGGCGTAGCGGAAGTTGGGGTCCTCATTGAGCTTGAGGTACATCGGGTCCTTGTGGGCCTGGATCGGGCAGTAGGTCACCTCGCCGCAGTAGTCGTGCGCCCACAGGAAGACCTGATAGTCGCCGCCCTTCTCGTTCTGCTTCAGCGGCGTGAAGGCTTCGAAGATGATCTCGCGGGCCTGGAAGTCCACGTTGCCGCTTCGCATCTTCAGCAGGCGGACCTGCTTCTCGCGGCTGATGGCCGTCCGGATGGCGTCGATGTAAGGGAGCTGGTTGCCTTTGGCGTCCACGCGGTAGTAGTAGGGGTTGCGGACGGCCATGATCTCCGGCTTGTCCTTCTCGTCCACGAGCCGCCAGGCATGCAGTACGGGATTGTGCGGGTTGTACTCGGGGTGGTAGTTGCCCAGGTCGTTCATGTAGGTGGTCGCGCTGGTGTACTTGCGGGGGTGCCGCCTGGCTGTCCGATCCAGTCCCATCGTGCGCGTTCGGGCGACGAGGGGTTCGTCTCCACGGCCGTAGGTCCACCGGAACAGCAGGATGCCGAGCTTCTGATGCTCTTCGTTGCTGAGCGACTTGGGCCCGTCGCGGCCGCGCCGCCTAAGCAGGTCATCCAGGATCAGCACGTCCCGATATTCCGTGAACTTCTGCGGGTCCCGGGCTAGCTGCCGCAGGCTCGTTTCTTCCAGGATGAGCTTCTTCCACTGCTCGATGTTGAAGCCGGGCCAAGCCTCGGGGGCGAAGAACGCGGGGCTGGCAAGCGCCTCGTTTATTGCGTCAATGACGGGCTGCATGGCCGTCGCGGCGCGGCGATCGTACAACCATTCGTCCTCGCCGCTGTTTCCCGGTGGCAGGCCGGCGGGAATCTTCTGTCGCGTCGGCTCGTCCAGCAGGGCCCATAGCCGTTTGCCGGGCGAGGGCGCATCGGCCCGCGCCTCGTCCTGCACCCGCGCCCACAGGTCCGCCCACCGCCAGAAATCCGTCGGAGCCAGCACCTTCGAGCCTCGCGGGTGCAGCGGGGCCCTCGCGTGCGTCGCCGTGGCGAAGTACAGGTAGAACATGAACGTGGTGGTCGTTTCCAGGAAGATCGAGTTGGGCCTGGGAAAGGTGAAGCGAACGATGTGGCTGTCGTCGCCGTGTTCGTCGGGGACGGGCTCGACCTTCAGGATGTCCCTCCGCGGCGGGCCGACCAGGCCGCGATAGGCCGTCCGGAACAGCAGCAGGTTCATCCGGTTCAGCTCGATAGGTTCCAGGCTGTTGGGGTCCTGGCGGAAGGGCCCCAGCACCTCGGCCCGCTGCATCAGCCCCACTAGATGAAGCAACTGGTCCATGGTCAGCTTCGAGGCCCCGATGGACTCCAGATCCCTCTGGTCGGCGTCGGTGTCGATAGTGGCCAGCGTCTGTGGGTCGAACAGGTCTTGCCTGCGGAACAGCTCGTTGAGGTCCGCGGCGATGAGGATGGCTGTATCCTCGTCCGCCGAGCCGGCGGCCGCCTGCCGGAGCGTCTTGCGCAGCCGGTCGCCCGCAAGGGCCATGACCCGCTTGCCGGTGGCCGGCTCGTTGGCCTCGGCCTGATCGAGGATCAGCCGTGCGAGCTTCGGCCAGTCGGCCACGTCGCGGTCGTACAGCGCCATCGACCCGTCCGTTGCCAGCATCCACTCCGGAGGCGAGGCGGAGTCCGGATGGCCGATGTGCTGGTTGCACACCCAGGCGATGTCGTGGCTAGTGAACGGCACGCCGTCGGACCACTTGTGTCCCTTGCGGAGATAGAAAGTGTACACCCGGTTGTCGGGGCTGACTTCCCACTTGTAGGCCAGGCATGGCTGAATCCGCCCGGACGGATCGTGACGGGTGAGGCTCTCGTAGCAGAGCTTGCGCGTCAGGTCCCAGATTTGATAGGTGCAGCGTCGCCAGATGCCGCCGTACTGCCCGATGCCGTCCGGCCCCACCACGACCGCCGGGTTGCGAGGCAGGCGCTCGGCCACCGGGGGCAGGTCCTTCGGATAGCGCTGCCTCCAGTTGTCCCAGTTCCTTTTCCAATCCTCCACCTTGTTGGGCGGCAGGCCTGCCGGCACAGACCCGGTCCTGAAGTACTTCAGCATGGGGGCCTCGTCGAAGGCCGTGATGACGATCTCGGGTTCGTCGTTGGCCTCCGGGAAGGCGTCCTTGTAGGCCAGCTCGGGAAAGGAGACCTTGCTCCGCGTCGGCATCGGGAGGTTGGCCTCGAGCACGTCCGTGACCATGACGGGCACCGTGGGCTTCCAGTCCGGCGGGGGGGTCGCCGCTTGAGCCACTCTGCGCTCCAGCGCCTCCTGTGGCGCGCGCTTGCCGTCAAGCTTGAAGCTGCCGTTGGCGTCTCGGGCCGCAGTCCAGGAAACCCCGTTCGCGTCCGTGCCGGTCATGCTCAGCGTGCCCTTGGCCGATCGCAGGCGGGTCATCGCGTCCTGGACGGAGGCCGGAGTTCCGTCGATTCGCAGGTCCCAGTAACGCCCTGCGGTAAACTGCCACGCCGTCCGGCGTCCGTTCGCGTCGGTCTCGGCCACCCGCAGGATGAACTGGGGGTCCAGTACGGCATCCCTCGTAAGCGCCCACTGGAGCAGCAGCCCCATGACGATCAGGCAGATGAGGGCGGTAACGAGTCTCCTGATGGCAGTGACCAAGCGGACGCCTCCTCAGGCTCAGGGCCGCCGGGGTGCCGATACAGGTGTGCCCGGTCATCTCCGACGTGCCGGCGCCTGAGCACCGGTTTGGACTTCCGACGATGACGATTCCTTCTCACATATTTGAACGGCGCTGTCAAGCCGGACGGGTCGGTGGAGAGGTGGTGCGCCCCGCCGTATTCGCAGCGCGGGCGCAGCAGCCCCTTGCCTTCAGCGGCCCGGCTGCCGGTCGAAGTAGAAGCACTCCGGGCAGCAGTTGCCCGGTTCGTGGGCGATCCAGCCGGCCAGCGCGATTCTCGGCACGTTCTTTACGCCGTTTCGAACCACCACGACCTTTCCCGGCACCGTGGTCACGCCGATGATCGGCAGGTCGCGGGCGAAGCGGTCGGTGACGGCCTTCCAGTTGCGCGCCTTGGCGGCGGGATTGGCAGATCGCACCAGTCGGGTCCACATCCGGTCCAGCTCCTTTATCCGCTCGGGCGCGGGCTTGCCGCTGCGCCCGCCGCTGCGCACGTAGCTCACCCACTGACTCCACTGGACGGCCTCCGCCGGGTGCGAGGGATAGTACGCCGACGGCAGCATCGGCCCGAAAAAACTCCCCCCGCCGACGCCCGCGCGGATGTCGCAGAGGCCCATCTCCTCCAGGCGGTACAGCATGGCGCCTGTGCGAATCTTCATCTGGACGTTGATGCCGATGTCCCTCCAGTAGTTGATCGCCAGACGGGCGACGGACACCGGGAAGTCCACTGTCATGTTCAGGTCCATGATCAGCGGTCGGCCGTCCCAGAGCAGCCGCGTGCCGTCGCGTGCGCGCTTGTCCAGGCCCATGGCGTCCAGAAGCCGGTTGGCCCGGTTCGGGTCGTAGTCCACGAAGGCCGTCGCCTCGTTGGGGTTGTAGTACGGCGAGCCGTAGGGAACGGACTGCTGCGCGGGCTGGCCCAGCCCGTAGTACACCACGTCGATGATGTCCTGCCGGTTCAACGCCAGCGACAGCGCGTGGCGGAAGTTCGGGTCGTCCTGAAGCCGGCGGTATGCCGGGTCCTTGTGCGGCTGGAGGCAGATGAACGTCGGGCCGCCGCAGCCCTCCTCGGCCCACAGCCGGACCTCGTAGTTTCCGTCCTTCTCCCCCTGCTTCAGCACAGTGAAGTCGTCGAACTCGACGTACGAGGACTGGTAATCCACGTTGCCGCTCCGCATCTTCAGCGTGCGCACCTGCCTCTGCGTGCTGACGGAGGTGCGAACGGCGTCGAAATACGGAAGCTGCTTGCCGGCCGCGTCCACCCGGTAGTAGTACGGGTTGCGGACGGCCATGATCTCCGGCTTGTCCTTCTCGTTCACCAGCCTCCAGGCGCCCAGGTACGGATGGTGGGGGTTGGCCTCGGGGTGGTAGTCGGTGCGGTAGTATAGCTGCCGCGTCCATGTGTTGAAGCGCCGAGGCTCCCGGCGGGCGTCGCGGTCGATGCCGGCCTCCCGCGTGCGGGCGATCAGCGTCTCTTCGGTATCGTCGCTGAAGGCGGCGCGGAGCATCACGACGTTGAGTCTCAGGTGCTCTTCGCTGCTGAGCGAGTCGGCACCGTCGTGCTGAAGCCGCTTGAGCAGATCCTCCAGGACCAGAAGGTCGCGGTACTCGCGCAGCTTGGCCATGTCCCTGGCCAGTTCCGAGAAGCCTTCACCCCCGAGCAGTTTCTCCCGGGCCGCCTCCGCGCTGTAGTTCGGCCAGAGCTGCGGTTCGTAGTAGCCCGGCCGGGCGAGGGCCTTGTTGATCGCCTCGATCGTCGGCTCCATCTGCGGCCCGATCCGCTTGTCGTACTGCCAGTCGGACTCGCCGCCTCGCCTGGCCGGTCGGCCGGCCAGGACCTTCTGCCGGGTCGGCTCGTCCAGCAGCTCCCACAGCCGCTTGCCGGGCGAAGGGGTCTGTCGGCCGGCCTGCTCCGTGACCGTCTTCCAGAAATCCTCCCACCGCCAGAAGTCCGTCCACGCCAGCCCGATGGCGCCGTCCGGGTGCTGCTTGCGCGTCGTGTGCTTGGGCAGGTTAAACAGCCCGCGGTAGAACATGAACGTCGCGGACTGCTCCAGGAAGATCGAGTTTGGATATCGGAAGGTGAAGCGGACGATGTGGCTGTCGTCGCCGTTGGCATCGGGTAGCGCCTCGACGTTGACGCGCTGCCTTTTCGGCAGGGGCACCAGGTCCCGGTAGGACGCCCGGAACAGCAGCAGGTTCAGCCGGTTCAGTTGGATCGGCCTGAGGCCGTTTGGGTCCTCGTTAAGGCACCGCAGCAGGTCGTCCCGTTCCGTCATGAACAGCAGCAGCTCCATCTGCTCCTTGCTCAGGCGCGAAGCGCCGATCTGCTCCAGCGGGCGGCGTTCGACACCGAAGTCGATACCCTCGAACGCCTGCCGGTTGTAGAAGCCCTTACTGCGGAACAGCTCGTTCAGCTCCGAGGTGACGATCGCCGGCGTGTCCTCATTGCCCTTGCCGTCGGCGAGCGATTGGATGCGGCCCCAAAGCCTCTCGTCGGCCAGCGCGCGAATCTGCCGGCCTGCCGAGGGCTCTGGCGAGGCGGCCTGCTGCACGATCCGCCGGGCGAGCTTCGCCCAGTCCTCCGCCTCGTCCTCGTACAGCAGCAGCGAGCCGTCGGTGGCCTGCATCCAATCCGGCGGCATCGGCCAGTATTTCGAGCCTATGACCGTATTGCACACCCAGGTGATGTCGTGCGCGGTGAACGGCGCGCCGTCGGACCAGCGGTGGCCCTTGCGGAGGTGGAACGTGAACTGCCGCCAGTCGGGGCTTACCTCCCACTTGTAGGCCAAGCAGGGCTGGAGATTGCCCGAAGGGTCACGCCGCGTGAAGCTTTCGTAGCAGATCCTGCGCGTGAAGTTCCAGATGGAGTTGGCCGTCCGTCTCCAGACGCCGCCGTACTGGCCGACGCCGTCCGGGCCGACGGTGACCGCCGGGTTCAGCGGAAGACGCTCGGCCACCGGCGGCAGCGCGTCGGGGTAGTGCTTCCTCCAGTCGGCGGGCATCGAGCCCAGGTCCTTGAGCATCGGCGCCTCGTCGAACTTCGTGATGACGATCTCGGGTTCGTCGTTGGCCTCCGGGAAGGCGTCCCTGTACGAGAACTGCGGGAAGGACACCTTGGATCGCGTGGGCACGGGGACATTGGCCGCGAGCACGTCCGTGATGGTCACCGGTCGAGTGGGCGGCTCGGTAGGCGTGGCCGCGTCGGTGAGCCTCTGGGCCAGCTCTTCGGGCAAGCAGGCGTTGCCGTCCAACCTGAACCGCCCGCCTGCGTCGCGCGACGCGGTCCACCTGGGGATTTCGGTCCCGTCGAGGCCCTGCATCTCCAGCGTGCCGGTGGCCGAGCGAAGCCGCGACATGACGTCCTTCACGCTGGCCGGCGCTCCTCCGATGTGCGAGTCCCATCGCCAGTCAACCACGAATTCCCAGCGGGTCCTCTCGCCGTTGGGGTCGGTTCGGGCGACGCGGAGGATGAACTTGGGCTTCAGGGCGACGTCTTCGGTAAGCGCGAACTGGAACAGCAGCATCAGCAGGATCAGCCCCGCCAGGACGACTACAATTCTGCGGATGAAGGTGATCAGCGCGTCTCTCCCCTCTCCTCAAAGGTCCTCACGTGCAGCCACAACTACACATATAAGGCAGCGAGTTGGGCGGAGTCAACGGGGTTTGAACCGCGGCTACCTCTGCGGGGTGTCGAAGAAAAAGGATTCCGGGCAACAGTTGCCCGGCTCGTGGGCGATCCAGCCGGCCAGCGCGAGCCTGGGAACGTTCTTGAAGCTCTTCTTGACCAGAACGACCTTTCCGGGGGAGGTGCATACGCCGATGATCGGCAGGTCGGCCGCGAAGCGGTTCGTGATGGCCTGCCAGTGCTTCATTTTCTCGGCCTGGTTCGGCGCCGTGACGAACCTCTCCCACATGCGCTCCAACTCCCAGATCCGGGATGGCGGCAGCCAGCCTACGTCTCCTTTGCTATAGATGTAAGAGGCCCACTGGTACCACTGGACGGCCTCGGCCGCGTGAGAGCAGTGGTAGCAGCCGGGTGGCAGCGGCCCGAAGAAACCTCCGCCGTCACCATGGGCCCGCATGTCGCTTATGCCCATCTCCTCCATCCGGTAGAGTAGCTGACGCTCGCGAAGGCGCAGCCGGGCGTCGACGCCGATCCTCTGCCAGTGCTCGCACGCCAGGCGAATGGCGGGCAGCGGGACGTCGCGATCGGACACGGTGTTGACCTCCATGACGAGCGGGCGGCCATCGGGAAGGAGGCGGATGCCGTTGGGGTCGCGCTTCTGTAGGCCCATCGCGTCCAGCAATCGGTTCGCCCGCCTGGAATCGTACTCGATGAAAGCCTTGGCCATCCTGTCGTTGTAGTAGGGCGAGCCGGCGGGCACGGAGAACTGCGCCGGACGGGCCATGCCCGCAAAGACCTTATCGATGATCTCCTGGCGGTTGATCGCCAGGGAGAGCGCGTGCCGGAAGTTGGGATCATCCTGGAGCCTGCGGTAGGTCTCCTCCCGATGTGCCTGCAGGCAGTTGAAGGAGACTTCCCCGCAGTAATCGTTTGCCCACAGGCGGACCTCGTAGCCGCCTTGCTTCGCGCTGTCCATCAGGGGCTTGAGCTGATCGAATGTGATCTTGCGCACCTGGAAGTCTACGTTTCCGCTGCACAGCTCGGCTGTGCGGGCCGCCTTGCCAGGAACGATCTTGGTCCTGACGGCGTCGATGTACGGGAGCTGATTGCCACGGGCGTCCACGCGGTAGTAGTAGGGGTTGCGGACGGCCAGCATCACCGGTGTGTTCGGCTCATCCACGATCCGCCACGCGCCCAGGACAGGGAAGTGCGGGTTGCGCACGGGGTGATAGTCACGCAGGTTTCGTATCCGCTGCCTCCAACGAGTCCACTTGCCCCTCTCATCGGAAGCCGCTCGATCGAGACTGTCGTACCGGCTCGGCATCACCATGGGCCTTCTCGAATCCAGGCTGTACGCCGAACGGAACACGACCATATTCAGCTTGAGGCGTTCCCCAGCCGTCAGAGACGCTGGTCCTCCGCGCTGGAACCTCCGCATAAGGTCCTCGACGATGAGGAGGGTGCGGTATATGGCCCTGTCTGTGGTGTACCACAGCACCTTGGACAACGGAAGGTCGCGGCACATGCGCTTCCTTCGGCTCTCGATATCCGCGATCGTCCAGGCCTTCGTATCGAAGAACTCCGCGTTGCCCAGCGCCCGGTTGATGGCTCCGATCAGTTCCGCCTTATAGCTCTCCGGCGAGTCGTCGGCGGGGGGATCGCTCTCGATCTTCTTCCTGACGGGCTCGTCCAGCAGCCTCCACAGCTGCTTCCCGGGGGAGGGCTTGTCGCCCTGGGCCTGTTCGCGGATCGTGTCGAATAGATCCTGCCACTGCCATATGTCCATCGGTTCCAGCTTCTTGGACCCGGCTGGATGGAGGGGAGCGGTAGCATGCCGGGGCACCCCAAACAAGCCGACGTAGAACATGAACGTTGTCGTCTGCTCCAGGAAGATCGAGTTGGGCCTGCGGAAGGTGAAGCGGACGATGTGCGAGTCGTCGCCGTTTTCGTCGGGCACGGCCTCGACCTTGACGCGGCGCCGCACAGGCGCGGCGACCAGGTCCCGATAGGCCGTGCGAAACAGCGAGAGGTTCAGCCTCTTGATCTCCGCGCGCTCCAGCTTGTCAGGCTCGTCCTTCAGCCGGCGCAGCAGGTCCTTGCGCATCAGCAGGCCAAGCAATTGGTCCATCTGGTCATTGCTGAGCCTCGAGGCGCCGATCTTCCGGATCGCGTTCAGATCGGCCTGGAGGTCGGTCTTCGCGAAGGCCTTGGCGTAGTAGAACTCGCTGCGGAGGAAAAGCTCGTTCAGCCCGTTGGCGATCCACCAGTGGGTCTGATCGTCTCCGCGCCCGGACGCTGTCTGCTCAATCTGCTTCCAGAGCCGGGTCGGCGCGAGCTTCTTGATCTGCCCTCCGACGGACGGTTCGGGCAAACTGGCATGCTCGACGATCCTCGTTGCGAGCTTCTTCCAGTCGGCCACGTCGTCTTCGTACAGCAGCTTGAACCCGTCGGTGGCCTGCATCCAGTCCGGCGGGATGGACCAGTAGCCCCAGCCGATCAGCTCGTTGCAGACCCAGGTGATGTCGTGGCCGGTGAAGGGCGCCCCGTCGGACCACTTGTGACCCTTGCGAAGGTAGAAGGTGAACTGCCGCCAGTCGTCACTGACCTCCCACTTGTAGGCTAGGCACGGCTGAATCCGCCCGGACGGATCGTGACGTGTGAGGCTCTCGTAGCAGACCTTGTGCGTGAAGTCCCAGATCTCGTACGTGCATCGCCGCCAGACGCCGCCGTACTTGCCGAGCCCGTCGGGCCCGACGACGACGGCCGGGTTGCGCGGCAGGCGCTGGGCCACCGGCGGCAGCGCGTCGGGGTAGTGCTTCCTCCAGTCGGCCGGCATCGAGCCCAGGTCCTTGAGCATCGGCGCCTCGCCGAAGCGATTGATGACGATCTCCGGCCTGTCGCCGGCCTCCGGGAAGGCCTGCTTGTAGGAGAACGCCGGGAAGGAGACCTTGGACCGGGTCGGCATGGGGATGTCGGCCTCCACCACGTCCCTGATGGTCACCGGCTGCATGGGAGGGACCTCTGCCAGCCGTGTCTGCTGGGCGATTCCCTTGCGCTGCGGTGCCAGCGCCGCGACGCTCAGGCAGAGCAGCGTGCTTGAAAGTGCTCGACGAGTAGATGGCCTCATCGACCTGTCTCCCCGGTTGCTGGGGGACCGCAGGCGGGCGGCCCCGGATCATTGCGAAAGGGTTGAGCCCATAGGTATATTCCGGGCTCTTGGGTTCGTCAAGCGGCCGGATGCTCCCTCGGGCAAGGCGGCCAGCGCCGAAAGGAAGGCCAATGGAAGACAAGTACAAACTCGTGGACGAGCTGATGGGCAGGCTGACGCTGGAGCAGAAGGTCGGCCAGCTCTTCACGCAGGCGTTCTACGGCACGCTTCTGGTGCCGGACGTGATCCGCACGATCACGGAGCTGAACGCCGGCGGGCTGCGGATCACGCAGTTTTTCCGTGGCTTTCGGCGCTACGCCCGCCCCGGCGAGCAGCAGGGGGCCTTCGACCGCGTCTCGCCGGACAGCATGACGCCGCACCTGATCGACGACCGCAAGGACCTGCTGTGCAAGTCGCCGTACCTGACGATCCGTCAGTACGCCGAGCTGCTGCGCGAGCTCAAGAAGATCGCCGCCGACCGGCCGTACCACATACCGTTGCACATGATGCTCGACCAGGAGGGCAACGCCAGCTTCGACTGCATCCGCGGCGGCATCCGGACGTTCGCGTCGTACTTCGGCATCGCGCGGCGCGGCGACGCCAGGCTGGTCCACCGAATCTGCAAGGCGGTCGGCACGCAGCTCTCGGCCGTCGGGTTCAACATGATCAACTCGCCGGTGGTGGACGTCGTCTTCGATCCGTCGGCGGCGTACATCGCGACTCGCTCGTTCGGCTGCACTGTGGAGCACGTCTGCGAGATGGCGTCTGCCGCCGTCGCCGGATACCGCGCCGGCGGGCTCATCGCCTGCGCCAAGCACTTCCCGGGCCGCGGCTCGACCACAGTGGACGACCACCACGACGTCGGCGAGATCACCAAGTCCGACGAGCAGATGTGGAGCGAGGACCTCGCGCCGTACCGCCGGGTGATCGGCGAGGGGCTCGGCGCGATCATGGTCGGCCACTCGATCTACCCCTGCTGGGACGCGGAGAACCTGGCCAGCGTCTCGCAGAAGATCCTGGAGGGGCTGGTGCGGGGCCGGCTTGCGTTCAACGGCATGGTCTGCACCGACTCGATGATCATGGGCGCCATCGCCAAGAGGTACGGCGTGCCCCGGGCGTGCATGCTTGCGATCAAGGCCGGCGCGAGCCAGGTGCTGATGAAGGAGTGCGGGGCCATCCGCGAGGAGGCCTATCGCCTGACGATGGAAGCCGCACGAAGCGGCGAGATTTCCGAGGCGCACATCGACCGCCTGCTGATCGGCAACTTGAAGGTCAAGGTGGATTACAGCCTGTTCGAGGATTCGTACTGGCACGACCCCACCAAGGCCGAGCGCGTCGTCCGCTCCAGGGCGATGGAGCGGATCGAGGGCCGCGCCGCCGAGGAGGCGGTGCACCTCGTCCGCGACCGGGACGGCCTGCTGCCGCTCTCGGCGACGACCCGCGCGCTGCTGGTTGAGGAGGTGCCGCGGCAGTACGTCAATGCCAACGACAAGTACATCCACCCGGGCATCTTCTGGGAGCAGATGCTCGCCCACGGCGACAACGTCTCGCTGCTGGAGGTGCAAGAGAACCCCACGGACGAGGACCTCGAAAAGGTCGCCACGTATGCGCCCTTCTACGAGCGGTTCATCGTCACCTACTACAAGGATCGCAACACGCTCAGCACGACCCGGGTGGTCGAGGCACTGCTGGAGCAGGGCAAGAAGATCATCGTCGTCAGCTCCACGCCGCTGCCGTACGAGGTGCCCGACCACTGGCCGACGGTGGTCTGCACCTACGGGATCATGCCGCCGGTGCTGAAGCTGGCGGCGGCGCTTATCTACGGCAAGTTCACCCCCAAGCGCGGCCGGCCGAAGGCGCCCTGGGAGACGCCGGCGAAGGCCACGGCGTAAGGCCGGTTACACTCATCTGAACGTCGCCGCGACGAAGGTGTGGTCGGAGGGCTTGTCTGCCGTCCGCGGTGCGAGGTCCACGAAGCAATCGGTCGAGGTCTGGGCCAGCGGCCCGGTGGCCAGCACGTGATCCAGCCGCCAGCCGGTGTTGCGCTCAACCGCCCGCGGCATGCGATAGTCCCAGAAGGTGAACGCCCCCTCGCCGGGGATGTGCTTGCGGAAGACGTCCACCAGGCCCCAGTCGATCAGGCCCTCGTAGGCATCGACGACCTGCTGGCAGTGGCAGACATGCGGCCAGACGGCCTTCGAGTCGTACACATCGGCCGGCGTGGGGGCGATGTTCAGGTCGCCGACCAGCACGACCTTCGACCGCGCCGGGTCGAAGTGCCGCCCCAGGTACTCGCGCAGCCGCACGAACCACTCCAGCTTGAAGACGAACGGCTCGGCGCCGATCTGGCGGCCTTGCGGGGCATAGGCGTTCAGCAGGTGCACCCCGCCCAGCCGCACGTGGGCGAAGCGGGTCTGGCTGGCGCCATCGTCGTCGCCCAGGCCGAACGATACTTCGTCGGGCTCGTCCCGTGTGATGACGGCCACCCCGTTGTAGGACTTCTCGCCGCGGAAGGCGACGTGCCAGCCGGCCTCGCGGATCGCCTCGGCGGGGAACTGCTCGTCGCGGCACTTGGTCTCCTGGAGCGCCAGCGCGTCGGGCTTGTGCTCCGCGAGCCACTTCAGCACGGCCTCCAGCCGCTGGCGAATCGAGTTGCAGTTGAACGTGGCAATCAGCATGGCGCGCCCTCGCGGCTGCGAATGACGAATTCATAATGACGAATGACGAGGCAATGTCGAATGCCCAATGCCGAATGACGAAGGACTTTAAGTGCCGTGGGCTCGTCATTCGGCCTTCACAGTCCGTCTCACGGGCGAGACGCCCGTGCTACGTTATCCTTCGGCGACGATTACGGACTCGATGCCCAGGCAGTCGGCTATCTTCTTCAGCGTCTGTGCGTGGTGGCCGACGCCCAGGGCGTAGTGGTGCGTGGGCCCTTCGGCCACCCATCGCTTCAGAAACGTCCGCACGTCGGGCTTGAAGAAGCCGCGCGTGTTTGTGTTGCCGGTCGGCGGGATCGGCCCGTGCATCGACTGGCCCTCGGCGATGACGAACTTGAACCGCCCGTCGTACGTCTGGGTCAGGCCGAGCATGGAGATCGGCCCTTCCTTGAGCTTGAACTCGACGGATGCACCGTAGCCCGGCTTGCCGTGGTACTTGGTCAGGCTGCGAAGGACGGGCTTGCCCTCGGCGATGTTGACGTGGTGCGGGCCGTCGTGGCCGACAAGTACGAATCCCTCGTTAAAGTCCACCGGATGGAACTCGGCGAAGCTGCCGCCGATGTCCAGGCGGTCCATGATCATCATGGCCACGCATGTCTTCAGGTCCAGCTCACCGCACATCGGGAAGCCGGCCGCCGTCAGCAGCGAGTTGCCCACGATGAAGTTCGTGACCATCTGCCGCATCTCGGAGCCCTCTTCGGCCTCGTAGTAATAGGCCAGCCCGTCGAGGTCGCCGGCCTCGACGAACTTGTCCAGCGCGACGCCGACCTTGGCGGCGACGCTAAGGTCCTCGTCGGTGAGCTTTCGGGTGACCGGGTCGGACACGGGGTCGGGCGTGTCGAAGAAGGCGAGGTACTCGTCGGCCTTGGCCTTGATCTCGGCGTCGGTGACGGTGCGGAGGTGGCGCATCACGTCGTCCGGCTCGCACTGCACAACGTGCAGGCCGAAGTGGGCGGTGAACATGGCCGGGTCGGTGTGCATGTCGAGCATGGCCTCCAGCACGTGGCCCATCAGCCCGATGCGGGCGCCGTGGACGTCGTGCAGGACCTTGGCGATCTGGCACCACTCGGCCAGCTCGCGGTCGGCGATCTCGTCGCCCTCGAGCACGCCGAGGATCATCGGCGGGGGCTTGCGGCCCATGCGGACGGCCACCCCGGTGAACTCCGCCACCGAGCAGACGTTGTCGTTGCGGAGCTGCATCTGGATGGACGCCTTGGAGTAGTCCATCGCCTTCAGCGGCTGGAGCGCCGTCAGCACGATCGGCACGCCGACTTCCTTGCAGATGATGCCCCACGTGCAGCTCGTGGCGTACGTGACCATGTTGCAGAAGATCAGGTCCAGATCGGCGGCCTTGATCCGCTTGACCATCTCGTAGGCGCTGGCGGCGTTGTCGGCCATGCCGAAGTCGATGACGTTGACCCCGTTCGCCTCGACCTTGCGCTTGAAGATCCCGTGGTACTTCATCAGGTCGTCAAGCAGTCCCTCGAACTGAGGCCAGTATGTGTCGTGCCCGACGGCGAAGATGCCGACGTTGCCGGTCAGCGGCCTGCGTCGCTCGATCTGCATTGGTTTGCTCCTTATTCCCGGTTCACGCCTGGCGATGAGCCGGGCATTCTACCGCCCCCGCTGGGCTCGTGAACGGGTGAACTCGTGAATTCGTGGACTCGTGAACTCGCTGCCGTGCAGCGCACCCCGTGCCTATCAGACGCGGGCCGGACGAGTTCACGGATTCACGAGTCAACGAATCAACGTGTCTCCGGGGCCGCGAATGCCGTCACCTATGCTTGTGCGGCCGGTCAGGCATAGACGCCGTACTCATGCGTCTCGGAGACCATCGCCAGGAAGTTTTCGGGAACCACCGAGTCGATGATCGAATGGCTGGAGCAGACGACGTACCGCCCATCGCCGGCGAGCCGGTCGATGTGCTCGCGGACGTCGGCGCGGACCTGCTCGGGCTTGCCGCGGCTCAGCACGCTGTCCACGTCGATGTTGCCCACCAAGGTCAGGCGGGGGTATTCCGCGCGGATGGCGTAGATGTCGTTGGCGACCGGCTGGATTGGGTGGACGGCCTGCACGCCCCAGCGGGCCAGATACGGCAGGATCGGCGCGAGCTGCCCGCAGCAGTGGAAGATGATCGGCCGGCCCGTCGCCAGCGCAGCCCGGATGAGCCGTTCGGTCCGCGGCGCCCAGAAGCGCTCCAGGTCCTTCGGGCTGATCATCGGCCCGGTGGACGAGGAGATGTCGTCGCCGATATAGAACAGGTCGAAGGGCAGGTCGGCGATCGCCTCGATCACCTTCAGGTGGTAGTCCAGGAAGATGTCCATCACGCGCTCGACGAGGTCGGGCTGGTCGTAGAGCATCATCATGAACGACTCGATCGGCACCGGCCCCAGGGCCATGTAGGCCAGCGTCATCGGCCCGGAGACCCGCGCAACCATGCCGACCGGCGTGTCGGCGACGGCCTGGAGGTAGTCGGCGAGTTTGGCGCGGGCCTCGCCCGGGTCGGGCGGGGCGAGCGAGTCCGCGTCGGCGTGCGACTGGATATGGCCCCACCGCTCGTCGAGGTTCCAGGTCATCGAGCAGGCGATGGCGTCCTGGCCGATCCGCCGGACCAGCTCGACGGCTTGGTCCGGCGGCAGCGTCCAGAGCGTGATGCGATCGCCGGCGGTCGGCAGGTTCAGGATGTGCCGCGTGGCGCGGTTGTCGATGAGGATCTCGAAGTTCGGCACGCGGTCGGCCTTCGTGCCGTTCAGCGTGGCCACCAGCCGCTCGACGTTGGAGAGGCCCTTGGGCATCTGCTCCATTCTCCCGCGCGCAGAACCTCGCCCTTCGGGCGAGAACCTGCGCGCCCTACTGGCTTGGCTCCGTCTGGCGCGCCGGCTTCGTGCTCGCCGATGCGCCTTGGCGTTTGGCGCGCATCTTGGCCCCAATAGCGTCGGCCTTTGGGCGGTAGATCTCCCACATGCCCTTCATGAAACCGGGCCGGCTGTGGAACGGCTGGTATCCCTTGGGCTTCATCGTCTTGTGGTCCACCATGCCGTTCGGCGCCTCTCGTACCCAGCGATCCATGTAGTCGAAGAAGGCGTCGTGCTTCCAGTTGGCCTTGGCGCCCATCAGTCGAGCCGCCAGCGCCGTGCCGACCCAAGTCGGCCCGTTGAGCCCGCGGTAGCCCTCGGACTTCCAGCCGTCGTTGTCGCCCTTGAAGGGCGGGCCGGCCCACTTGTCCGGCGGCAGGTGCTCGTGCTTGCGAGCCTCCTCGCCGGAGATCCGCCACAGGGCCTTCTGCCCTCGGTATCCCTCGCCGTAGTAGGTCTGCTCGTCCTCGGCAAAGAGGGCCCTCACGTTCTGCATGCCCTGGTGGTCCAGCATGATCCCGGCGAAGATGATCGGCCACTTTCGCCCGGAGCAGTGACCGCCGTTAGCCGGCCAGAGGTTGCTGTTCGACTGCGTCATGCCGTACAAGTCGATGCCGAGCTGCACGAATCGAATCAGCAGCGTCTCATTCTCGCGGTTGGGGTCGTCCAGCAGCAGCCGCAGGCCGGTCCGGGAAGTGATGTTCGTCAACTCGCGCCCGTAGTCGGGCATGTTCTCCAGCGGGTGCATCATCCGCCCGACCCACCCGGCCAGGTGATCCAGCCAGATCCGCTGGAGGTATCTCTCCAGGCTGGCGCGATCAGGCAGCAGGCCGGGGTATTTCAGGCGCGGGAGCAGGTCGCGCCGCAACTGGGAGGCGGTGAATGCCTGCTTCCAGTTCCCGGCGAAGGCCGGCCGAAACGCGTCGGCGGGCGGCGGGGAAGCAACGCAGGTCAGAGCGACGGCCGTCCGCAGCGGCCCGCGGCAATACTGCCCGGGCACGGTGTCGGCCGTCTTGTCGCCGACCTTCGCGAGGCTGTGCGTGCTGACCAGCGACTCGCCGGGCCTCAGCTCCAGCGGGAAGCTTGCCCGCAGGTTGGGGTCGAATCCAGGCACGCGGTCGTCGTAGGCTTGGCGCCGGCCTGCGGGCGGGTTGACGGCCGAGCCGCTGCGCCCCGGGGCGGGCGCTGGATCCACCGCCTGGACGGTCACCGGCCCTACGACCCACCAGTCGCCGTTGACGAACCGGCCGGCTGGCGCAGGGGCCGCGAAGGTCCACGTGATGCCGTACTGCTTGATGGACGAGATCTTCTGGTCGGCGCCGGCGGGTGCCGAGGCGGATGCGGTTTGCCCGGCGCAGGCCAAGCCGCAAGCGGGTGCCAGCGCCACCGCCACGGCGATAAGCGGTATGATGATGGTTCCCGAGCGGCGAGCGGTGTTCATCTCTATCGTCCTCCTCGGACGGGCCAGACGCGCCCGACGGCCTTGGCGATGTCGGCGATGAAGTAGGGAAAGGCGCGGTCCATGTCCACGCCCCAGTTGCGTTTCATCTCCGTGGTCGATGTGAGGTACCAGCCCTTGACGTTCTCAAACGGGTGCCCTGCGGGCAGTGCCGGGCTGCGCCTGGCCGGGTCGGTGATGGCCAGCATCTCCTCGCGCGTGGGCAGCCGCCAGTCGGCGTGCCCGTGCTTCTTGCCCTTGTTGATCTCGGTGAGATAGGCCGCCGCCTGCTCGGGCGAGACGTCTTTTCCGCCGGCGTCCTTGAACCAGGTCAGCCGGCTGGTCTCGTCGGTCACGGTGCCGTCGCCGTTGTCGGTGAACTGCTTGGCCGACGCGCGGGCCATGATCCGCGGGATCGACTTCTCCCCCATCAGCGCCTTGAGGTAGGCGTCGGCCATCCGCTTGTGCCCGGTGTCGCCGGGGTGGATGCCGTCGTATTCGCCGTGGTCGTACTCGTTGTAGATGTCGGCCAGCGCCAGGTTCGCCTCGGCCGCATAGGCGCGGATGGCGTCGGCCATCGCCGGCTGCTTGTGCGGGTGAAGGTGCACGCCGCGGGTCCAGCGGTGCGGGGTGGCCAGTATCACCGCCGCTCCGAACCGCTGCTGGCACATCGTCGCGAGCACCTTCATGTGGAAGAGGTAGTCGGACACCCTCCAGCGCTGGTGCGAGCCGTTGGTGTCGTTCGTGCCGAAGTTGATGATTACCAGGTCCGGCTTGTAGTGGGCCGCGCCGTTGCGGAGTATGGGCGGCTGTCCGCCGTCGCGGTGATCCAGCCAGTGGCCCTTTATCAGCCTCCACTCGCCTGCCTCCACGAAGGTCTCGCCCAGCCGCCGCCAGGCGTCGTTGCTGGCCGCCCCGCCTTGGCCCAGGTTCACCAGCCGGATCTTCGCGTTCGGGTCGTACTCGACCCTGCCGTCGCGCAGCGTCCGCCCGCCGACCTCGATTGCCTTGACGAGGTTGGCGTCGCCGTTGTCCGGCCAGCCGGGCGGCTCACGGTGCGAGATGTAGCTCACGGCGTTGCCGAACTCCTTCTCCAGGTACTCCTTGAGCAGCCCGGGGTTGCCGGTCTCGAACTTGCTCGACCCGCCGCGGAAGCCCTTGGCGTTTTCCGTGACGGAGTCGCCGATCAGCAAGATGGTGACGGGCTTGCCCTCGTAGAGCCTGTTGCGGACGTTGACGACGGGTATGACCGGCAGCTTGTCGCCCTCTGCGAGCAGGCCGGCGTACCTGAGGCGGCCTCGGCTGGCATCGACCTTGACGGTGACGCTGTCGGCCGCCCTCACCTGCCCGAGCTTGGCCCACGCGTAGTAGCCGCCGGGGTTCCTGAAGTTCACCCACTTGCGCGACCCGGCCAGGCACGCCCGCCCCTCGCCGAGGTAGCAGATATAGACCGTGTAGTTCGCCACGGGCAGCTTGTAGCTGGTGACGGTCAGCGGCTCGGCGTCGGCGTCGGGCTGGAGGTGATAGCCGGCGAGCTGGCAGTTGGTGTGGGCGGCCTCGCTGTTGCGGCTCCACTTGGCCGGCAGCTCCCCGAGCCCCGAGTCCGGCGGGATGATGTACGCGCTTATCGCGTTGCCGTCGGGGCGGGAGGGGAACATCTGCTGCGCCCGCGCGGGCGGGCAGAGCGCGGCGGCCAGCAGGGCGGCAAGGGCGATCCTCGGCATCCGGCGATGCATGGTCGGTCTCCTTGAGTTGGGCGCCCGGACGTTGAACCGGGGCCGGCCGCCTCCGTGCTGGGGATTCTCCGAAGGGGGCGTATCATCCCGCGCTGTGCCGGCCTTGTCAACCGAAGCGGCCTGCGGGTCCCCCCGGCTCGTCTTGCGGCGGCAGCTTCTTCGTCCGGGCCTTGGGCCAGGGCAGGCTGTGCTGGCGGCGGAAGCCGATGATCCGCATCAGCCAACCGGGCTTGCGGCTGGAGACGATGGCGGAGAGCACCAAAGCCACCATGCCCACGTAGCTGCCGATGATGGTTGTTACCAGCAGCGTCGACCCAAGGGGGCCCAAGGTGGAACCGTCCGCTACCAGCGCCGGGACGACCACCCGCAGCGGCGCTGCCAGCAACACCCCGACCGGCAGCGCCAACAGCGTCGCCACAACCCAGAAGATCACGAAGACGAGCGTCTCGTTGACCGCTGGCTCCTGGACCGGTTCGTGCACGACCTGTGGCACCCATTCGAGCTTGTCGGGGTCCGCCGCCTCGCGGTGAATGTTCTCCCAGTTGGCGCTCATCCAGGCGAAGTCGCTCGGTTCGAACCGGACGCTGGTGGGTCGCTCGGCCTTGGGCCGGGGGCCGGCCTCGGAGAGTTGCTGCCGAAGCCAGCGGTAGGCCACCACCAGCCTCCCGAAGCGGCGCATCGCCTCTTCGGGCTCCTCCGGTCTGCGATCCGGATGGTAGAGGAGCACCGCCCGGTGAAAGGCCGTGCGGATCTCCTCCAGGCCGGCGTCCGGCGTGACGCCCAGAATGGCGTACGGATCGAATTCCTCTTCCACGTTCGTACTCGGAATCACTCGTCGGGCGAGTTCGGCTCGGCCGGCTTCCCATCGCCCGCGCCCAACAGGTGAAGCTTGTGAGAGCTAGAGAGCAGTTGCACAAGGCGCTCGGCCGGCGTCGCGAAGTTCAGGCTCTGGTCCGACCATCCCCCTGAAATCGTGCCCAGCACGCGCCCGTCGCCCAGCAGCAGCGGGCACCCGCTGGATCCGGAGCTGATCGGGGCGGTGGTCTGGATGACCCTGCCCCGGCGCGGGTAATCTCGCACGCCGCTGATCAGCCCGTCGCTCAGCGTGTTGGTCAACCCCCTCGGGCTGCCGATCGCATACACTGGCGTCCCCACCTCCGGCATGTCGGTGCAAAGCTCCAGGTACGGCGTGTGGGCGTCGTCGATCTTCAGCACGGCCAGGTCCGCTGACCTGTCGGTGGCCAGAGGGGCGGAGGCTACGTGCCAACGCCCGTTCCGAGCCTCGACGATCACGGTGTCTCCCTTCTCGATTACGTGATAGCAGGTGGCCAACAGGCCGTCGGCGGAGATGAAGAACCCCGAGCCGCTGCCGAGCGTGTTCCCGTTCCGGTCAAGCATGCGGAGCCTGACGACGGCCGGCGAAACCGTCGCGTACAGCGCCGCTGCGCTTCCACCCGGCGCCGACGCCGGCTCGGTCCGGCGCGCCGCCGCGGCCCGCAGATCGGCTTCCGCTACACGGTCAAGCTCCCGCACCTTGAGGTGGTGCAGCACGCCCCAGAGCGTGGGAATGATGATCGCGCACAACCCCATAATCACGAGCGCCCGACCCACACGGTGCGCCATCAGCCCCTTGAGCCGGCTAACCGGCTGCCACCCTACGGACTGGTTGACGCGGAAGATGCACCGGCAACTCGGGCAGCGGTACTGCTGCATCGCCCCACGGAAGGGCACGGTCAGCCGAGCCGCGCATTTCGGACACTCCACGGAGATCATGGTGCATCCTGCCTTGAAGGGCGCCCGCAGAGCCACCAGGAAGACATCGCCCCGTCCCTGGGTCGTCGCTCCTTTCTATCATACATCGAGCCGGCTGAATCGGAAACCCCGACCCCGCTGGTATGCATGCCGTGTGCATGCCCGGCCGCTTTCGGTCAGGGCGCCAGGTGTAGGTGAACTGCGCCGTGGCTGTGCAGTCGCGGCTGGCAAGTCGGTGTTGCCCGGCCAGCCGCGGGGTCCTACAATGCGCAGCGGCCGGCCCGATCGGCACGGCGCGCGTCGGCCGACGGCCGCGACTACACCTCGGTTGCAGAGGGACGAGATGAAAAGGCGCAGACTCGTTCGAAGCCGTTCGCAGCATCACGGCCTGCCGCCCGGAACGCCCGTCTACACGGGCGCCGAGAAGGCTGAGCCGGTCGCCGTCACACTCATCGACTACGACGAGGCCTCCGTCCGCGAGGAGCAGGTCGCCGACGTCAAGGCCCTGGGCGAACTGAAGGACAAGCCCTCGGTCACGTGGATCAACGTTGACGGCGTACACGACGCGGCGCTCGTGCAGTCGCTTGCGGAGTCGTTCGGCCTGCACCCCCTCGTCCAGGAGGACATCCTCGACACCGGCCAGCGGGCCAAGGTGGAGGACTTCGAGGACTACCTCTACTTCGTGGTCAAGATGCTGCGGTGGGCCGAGCCGCCCGGCGAGATGGTCGTGGAGCAGGTCAGCCTCGTTCTCGGCAGGAACTTCGTGATCTCCTTCCAGGAGCGCAGCGGCGACGTGTTCGACCCCATCCGGCATCGCATCCGCACCGGCAAGGGGCGCATCCGCAAGCTGGGCGCGAACTACCTGGCCTACAGCCTGCTCGACGCGATCGTGGACGGCTACTTCGCCGTGCTGGAGAAGCTCGGCGAGCAGATCGAGGCGATGGAGGACCAGACCATGACCCGCCCGTCGCCCGATACGCTGCGCGAGATTTACCGTCTCAAGCGCGAAGGGCTGTTCCTGCGCAGGTCGGTCTGGCCGGTCCGCGAGCTGGTCGGCGGGCTGGAGCGGATCGAGTCGCCGCTGATCGGCGACGCGATCAGCGCCTACCTCCGCGACCTGTACGACCACACCATCCAGGCCATCGAGACCACCGAGGCGCTGCGCGACACGCTGAGCGGCATGCTCGACACGTACCTGTCCAGCCTATCCAACCGCATGAACGAGGTGATGAAGGTCCTGACGATCATCGCGACGATCTTCATCCCCCTGACGTTCATCGCCGGACTCTACGGGATGAATTTCAAGTTCATGCCCGAACTGGAGTGGTACTGGGCGTATCCGGCGGTCCTGATCGTGATGGCCGCGGTAGGCGCGGTCATGCTCGTGTTCTTCCGGAGGAGGCACTGGCTGTAGCACCTGCCGGCGCGGGAGTGTGCCATGTTCGAGCGGATCGGCGAGTTCATTGAGCGGGACCTGGGCGCCCAGTCCCCCTACCGCGGGCTGGTGCTGGCCGTGCTGACGTGCCTGGCGCTGTGGCTGGGCTACTGGCTGACCGGCAAGGCCCTGAAGCGATATCTCCGCCGCAAGGCCCAGAAGCCGGAGAACGTCCAGAATTTCCTTCTCCTGTGGCGCTATCTGTGGCTGGGCGCGGCGGTCATCCTTGTGATCATTAGCCTGTCGGGGTCGATCGCGGCGCTGGGGATCTCCGCGGCGTTCCTGGGGATGATCCTCGGCTGGTCGCTCCAGGCCCCGGTGACGGGGATCGCGGCCTGGCTGATGATCATCCTGAAGCGGCCGTTCAAGATCGGTGACCGGATCATCGTCAGTGGGATCGTCGGCGACGTGGTGGACATCAACCTCACGCACATCGTCATGAACCAGGTGGGCGGCACCGTCGGCGGCGAGGAGAAGTCCGGCCGCGGCGTCATGATCCCCAACGCCACGCTCTTTCAGCAGATCATCTTCAACTACTCGTTTGAGACCAAGTTCATCCTCGACGAGGTGCCGGTCCTGATTACTTACGAGTCCGGTTACGACGAGGCCGAGCGCATCCTGATCGCGGCCGCACGCGAGGTCACCGCCGACATCGTCGCCGAAACCGGCCAGGAGCCCTTCGTCCGAGCGGAGCTGGCCGACTCCGGAATCCGCATGCGCCTGCGCTACCAGACTCTCGGCACCGAACGGCAGCGGATCTCGGGCGAGATCGTCAAGCGGATCATCCAGGAGTTTAACAAGACCGACGCGGTCGAGTTCGCCTATCCGCACACGGAGGTCCTGCACCGGCCAAAGCCCGAACGGCGCGGGCGATGATCCGGCGTCTGCTGGCTGCGAACGCCAGGAGCCCCAAGCGTGGACAGACTGTACATCCTGGCGTGCGGGACGCCGACGCCGACGAGGCACCGCTTCGGGACGGCCAGCGTGGTGCAGCTCGGCGACGACTACGTGATGGTCGATTGCGGCCCGGCGGCCACGCACAAGCTTGTCAAGGCCGGCCTGTGGCCGACGCGGATCGAGCACCTGCTGCTGACGCACCATCACTTCGACCACAATGCCGACCTGCCGTGCTTTCTGCTGTGCCGGTGGGACCAGTCCATCGGGCGCGAGGCGGTGCTGAAGGTGTTCGGCCCGCCGCCGACGGCGACGGTGATCGAGCGGCTGATCGGTCCGGCCGGCGCGTTCGTGGACGACTGGAAGGCCCGCGTCAACGAGCCGGTCAGCCAGATCGTGCACCGCAACCGCGGCGGGTCGCTGCCGCGCCCCGAGCCGCGAGTGCAGGCCGCCGATGTCGGCCCTGGAGAGGTGATCGACACCGGCCGCTGGCGAGTCTCCTGCGAGAAGATGCGCCACACGCCGCGGACGCTTACGACGCTGGGGTATCGCATCGACTCGCCCGGCGGCGCGATCGTCTTCGCAGCCGACACCGGGCCGTGCGAGGAGCTTACGCGGCTGGCGGCCGGCTGCGACGTGCTCGTCGTCAACTGCTGGGACCTCCAGGAGCGCATGGACGCCAACGGCGAGGCCCCCGGGCAGACCGGCACGATGGACGCCGCGAAGGCGGCCGCCGACACCGGCGCGCGCAGGCTCGTCCTCACGCACACCGGCCCGAAGCTCTGCCGCCCGAAGGACCGGGCGAAGGCGCTGGACGATATCGCCAAGGTCTTCAGCGGCCAGACCATCTTCGCCAAGGAGCTGATGAAGATTGATTTGTGGTAGGGTGCCACGTCCCGGCGGGACGTGCGGCGCTCTTGTGCCGCGGCGCGCCTGTCCGGGCGCGACGAAGCGAGGAGACAACGGATGACGGACACCATGACCAACGTCGAGCGGGTCCGGGCGATACTGCGCTTTCAGCCGTTTGACCGCCTGCCGATCGTCGAGTGGGCCTCGTGGTGGGACAAGACGATCGACCGCTGGCACGGCGAGGGCCTGCCGCCGGAGCTGACCGACCGCTACGACATCTGCCGCCACTTCGGCCTGGACGTGCTCAAGCAGGACTGGCTCCGCCAGCGGACCGACGGCTGCCCCGAGCCTGCCAGCCACGGCGCGGGCATCTGCGCCGACGAGGCCGACTACGAGCGCCTCCGCCCCTGCCTGTATCCCGACGACGTCGTGGACAAGGCCAAGTGGGCCGCCTGGGCCGACGAGCAGGCCCGCGGCGAGGTCGCCCTGTGGTTCACCGTCGACGGCTTCTTCTGGCACCCGCGGATGCTCTTCGGCATCGAGCGCCACTTCTACGCCTTCTACGATCAGCCGGCCCTGATGCATCGCATGAACGAGGACCTGGCCGCCTGGGAGCTGAAGGTCATCGACGACATCTGCTCGGTCTGCACGCCGGAGTTCATAACCTTCGCCGAGGACATGAGCTACAACCACGGGCCGATGCTCTCGAAGGCCCTGTTCGACGAGTTCCTCGCTCCGTACTACCGGCGCGTCGTGCCGGAGATTCGCCGGCGCGGCGTCGTGCCCATCCTCGACAGCGACGGCGACATCACCGTACCCATCGCCTGGTACGCCGAGACCGGCGTCGAGGGTTTCCTGCCGCTGGAGCGGCAGAGCGGCGTGGACGTCGCGCGCCTCCGCGAGCTGTACCCGCGGCAGGTGCTCATCGGCGCGTTCGACAAGATGACGATGAATCGCGGCGTCGACGCCATGGAGGCCGAGTTCCAGCGCCTCCTGCCGACGGCGCGGGCCGGCGGCCTCATTGTCTCCTGCGACCATCAGACTCCCCCCGGCGTGTCATACGCGCAATACCTCGACTACCTCGAGCTCTTCCGCAAGTACGCCCCCCTTGCCGGCGCGTAGGGCGGGCTCTGCCTGCCGACGCCGGTTGCCGTGTTTGTCAAGCGAACGAAGTCGTAGGGCGTGCAATCCCGACGCCTCGGGATTGCACGCGGAATTGCCGGACCACAGCGCACACGAAGAACGCCAAGTGGGCTGTGAGCCATACGCGTACTCACTTGACCGGCAGGTAGCGTCCCGCACCATGGATCGCGCCGGGCCGAGACCCGAAGGGTCGCCCAGAGGATAGCTGCGGGCGTGAGCCTCCGGTGGCGGTGTCCCCGAGGGCTGGAGCCCCGACGGGGCGAAAGAGGACTTGCCCTCTCCAAAGGTCGTTCGCGACTGTACAATGCTGTCTGGATTCGTTGGGGTCGTGCGTCAAGTCCAGACCAGCTTGCCGCGTCGCTGCGGCCGAGGAGGTTTCTCCTATGCAACTCAGAAAGCGCGTGCATGAGATCGTGGACAAGGCGACTGCCGGCGACCGCGCCAGTGTTGCCTTTGACATCTTCATCCTGAGTCTGATCTTCCTGAACGTGCTTGCTATCGTGCTCGAGTCCATTCCCGAGATCGGCAGCCACTGGGCTGCGGCCTTCCAGGCCTTCGAGATTGCCAGCGTGGCGGTGTTCAGCGTGGAGTATCTGTTGCGTCTGTGGTCGTGTGTCGAATTTGGCAAGCACCACAATCCCCTCACCGGTAGACTTCGCTATGCGCTCTCGCCTATGGCTTTGGTTGACTTGGCGGCTGTCCTCCCATTCTACCTGCCGTTTGTTGGTGTGGACTTGCGTTTCGTGCGAGCCGTTCGCCTCCTTCGTGTGTTCAGGGTTGCGAAGCTGGGCAGATACTCCGCATCGCTCCAGACCGTCGGTCGCGTCTTCGTCGCGAAGCGTTTTGAACTGCTGGTGACCGTTTTCGTAATGGGCATCCTGCTGACCGTAGCGTCGACTGTCATGTACTATGCCGAGCACGCGTCTCAGCCCCATGTCTTCCGAAGCATACCAGACTCCATGTGGTGGGCCGTGGCGACGCTTACGACGGTGGGATATGGGGACGCATACCCCGTGACGGCCTTCGGTAAGCTGATGGCATCCATCGTCGCCATTCTGGGGATCGGGATGTTCGCTCTGCCGACGGGCATCCTTGGGGCCGCCTTCATGGAGGAGATGCAACGGCAGCGCAAGCTGGTGCAGCGTTGTCCGCACTGCGGGAAAGAGATCAGCTAGCGCCCGCCGGCCGTCGCGATTCCCTTGCGTTGCGTAGGGTGGCACTTCGGCTGCACGCGCGTATACTCCGTGCGATGCTGCCGGAGGCTGCGAGACCATGCCCATGACGTTCCGCGAGATGAACCTGGCGGTGTTCCGCGGCGAGGCGCTGCCGCACGTATTCTTCCAGCCGCGCTTCGAGCCGTGGGTGGACTGGCACCGACGCGCGGGCGACCTGCCGGCCGAGATCGCCGGCCTGTCGCTGCCGGAGATCTACGACCGCGTCGGCGCGTCCATGCGGACGGTGCACTACTACACCGGCCAGCCTAACCCCGTCGAGGCGGCCTGGGCCGGCGACGTGAAGGTCGCCGAGCAGCGCAGCGACACGGAAATCCGCCGCCGCTTCGATACGCCGCGCGGGGCGCTCTTCCAGACCCAGCGGCTCAGCACCGGCCAGTCGTGGCGGACGGTGGAGTTCCTCGCCAAGGTCCCCGACGACCTGCCGGCCCTGCGGTGGCTCATCGAGCGACAGGTGATCCGCCTCAACGCCGAGAAGCTCCGCGCCGGGCAGGCCTTCATCGGCGACCGCGGCGAGGGCCACTTCTGGGTGCCCAAGAGCCCGTACTTCGCCCTGGCGCAGGGGTGGATGAGGCTCGAGGACTTCATCTATGCGCTGGCCGATGCGCCGGCGGCCGTCGAGGACGTCATGCGCGCCATCGACGCCGGCTACGACGCGCTCTACGAGCAGCTCACGAGCTGCCCCGACGTGCGCATCATCAATTTCGGCGAGAACATCGCCGAGGCGTACCTCACGCCGTGGTACTTCGAGCGGTACTGCCTGCCGTGGTACCGGAAGCGCGCCGGCCAGCTCCGGGCGGCCGGCGTCTTCACGCACATCCACATCGACGGCAACTTCCGCAGCCTGCTG
>Ga0307378_10001963_pt1 | contig 32398 bp, 30 predicted proteins | sample UN1MG_FD_202238 | JGI IMG/M metagenome (GOLD analysis project Ga0307378, IMG submission 202238) | Soil microbial communities from Risofladan, Vaasa, Finland - UN-1 | ecosystem: Environmental > Terrestrial > Soil > Coastal area > Acid sulfate soil | place: Finland: Risofladan, Vaasa | collected... | reverse complement strand
ATGAGTGGCAGATTGTAAATCTTGCCAGAACAACTTTACGAAACATTATCGGCACGCTGACGCTCAAATCAGCCAATAGCGAAAGGGACAAGATAAACGGCGAACTTCTTTCTACTCTGGCAAAGGAGACAAAAAACTGGGGTATGGAAATCGTTCGCACAGAATTAAAAGAGATAGACCCCCCAAAAGATGTTCAGGAGACAATGAATAAGGTTGTCAAGGCGGAGAATGAAAAAGTAGCTGCTTTGGATTTTGCAGATGCAATTGAGAGACAAGCTGACGGTACGAAAAGGGCTGAGATCAAAAAGGCAGAAGGTATAAGGCAGGCCAAGATTCTTGCCGCTGAAGGAGAAGCTGAGGCCATAAGGCTTGTTAATGAGGCGGCAAACAAATACTTTGTCGGTAACGCACAGTTGCTAAGAAAACTTGAGGCTGTTGAAAAGTCTTTGATGGATAACGCCAAAATTGTTATCCCCACGGGTTCGGAACTTGTTAATGTTATCGGAGAGATGGCTGGGGTTTTGCCGCTAAGAAGAGAAAAGCAGGCATAGATATTTAGAGCATATTTGCATCCTATTGGCATGACTATTGCCCAGATAGCTGGCCATAGAAAAAATGTTTCGCCAAGGCTATGGCGCGTTGACGAGTAAACGAATAGACAAGTAGATAAGTGAAGGATATAATGTCACGTGGAGTTTTTAAGCGGTTTTGGGAAACTCTTTCGTAGTTGTGTTGTTAATCGCAGATTGCGCTGATTTTTGGAAAAGCAGGGAGAATAGCGGCAATGAAAGGGATACAAGTTTTTAAGTTTTGCGTTGCTTTGGCGGTGTGTTTTGGTGCAAGCGGTCTCAGCGTCTTTTTCATGGGCGAAGAATCTGTAAACACCTGGTATGCCCAACTGGAAAAGCCGACTATAACGCCGCCCGACTGGGTCTTCGGTCCTGCATGGACAATCCTTTATTTATTGATGTCGATATCAGTTTTTTTAGTTTGGGACAAGGGGCTTGATTACCCTAAAGTGAAACTTGCTATTGGTTTGTTTTTAATACAGCTTGCTCTAAATGCTATTTGGACCCCTATATTCTTTGGTTTTCATTTAATCTTGTTGGCACTAATCGATATTATTCTTTTATTCATAGCAATAGTTGCGACTTTGCTTGTTTTTAAAAGGATTTCCTTTCCTGCGGGCATGCTGCTCGTACCGTATTTGCTATGGGTCGGCTATGCCACAATATTGAACGGATCGATATATTACCTGAATTAAGAAGAATTTTTGTTTTTGCGTGGTGAGGGATTTATGAAAAAGATATGGTGAAGGGGGAAAATTTCCACCCAGGACGAAGGGTAAGGAAATCAAAGATAATAAAAGCAGACTGGGTTCGCAGCCTGCGCAGGAATTCGGTGCTCCTTCGACAAGCTCAGGACAAGTTCACAGTGAGTTTTTCAACCTCATGAGGGAATTGAAAAGAGAGTAGAGAATAGAGGATTTAGTATTGCGGATTTTGTGTGGATGGGGTAGAATGGCAGATGATGGAAGAAGGCGGAATAAATCATGTTGGGATTTTTTGGAAATAAAGGAGAGATAAGATGAAGCAGTTTACGTTATTTTTGGTGTTATTGGGGATGCTTGTTTCGGTATCAGCGGTATTGGGCCAGGAAGAGGCTGCGGTGGAAGAGGAGATGGAGCGTGAGCTGGATATGCGGCATGCTCAGCTGGAACTACAAGAGCGTGAGGCTGAGGTGGATTTTCGTCAGGAGATGCGAAAGCTTGAGCTTGAGAAGCGGCGTATGGAGCTGGGGCATAAGAGAAAGGCAAAGAAGCATCACGATGATAAGGGCGGAGCGGTTTTACTTGTAGTGTTGCTGATAGTGCACATTCTTATGGCGGTCTGGGTATACCAGGATATACGTAAGCGTAACGCAGGGTCGGGTATATGGATAGTTGTTGCACTTCTGACGGGGCTTTTCGGGGCATTGGTATACGCTATTGTCCGTCTCGGTAACAGCAAGTAAAGAGTCGAGTCGGCTAAAGGCAGAAATGCCGAGGTATAGCAGCAGGGAGAAGTACGAGGGTATTGATGCCGGTTAATTCTATCGGCCAGCAATATCGCAGAGGAGGGGTGCTTTTATATTTTATATCAGGACTCAGGGGCCTGGCGTGTCTCGCCAACAAGAGACATCATTTTCTTTGTGCTTACTATAAGTTCCAAATGTCCACAGTCCAGGCAAGTGGTACCATTGACGAGAACTCCAGTAGTAAAGATAGTAACCGGCTTGGAATCCATTGGTCGAGCATATAGTTTTCCGGTGGATTGTAATTCAGTGAGTACAAGATTCGGGTTGCCACATCTTATGCACTGCCCGAATCGTGTAAGATATGCACCTAAAGCCTTCTTTGCTTCACTCATAATTCAAACTTGTCCGTATAATTCAAGTGTATCTTTTTTGTCGGCTGTTTTTACAGGCTACATTAGCATTAAGTTTGGGAAACAATCTGAATCGAGGGCAAATTGGCAGAATAAAAAATTTTTTTGTATCAGCTATTTTGTGCTGGATTTTTGACAGATTCGAGGATAAGTGACAAGGCGTGAGCCAGCCTGGCTATTGACAGGAGTTTCCATTAGGCTATAGTTTAGAGTTAAATCTGGAAAAATCGAAATTTCGAGAGATAAGGAGACCAAGTATGCGAAAAGGACAGGTATTTTTGGTATTGTTGCTGAGCGGGGCGGCGGTTTTGGCGCAGGGCTGCGTTGTTGCGGCAGTGGGAGCGGGGGCGGCAGGTACGGTAGCGTATGTCCGCGGCGATTTGGAGACTGTAGAGACGGTGGGGCTGGATGCTTTGTACAAGGCGTCTTTGGAGGCGCTGGATAAGCTGGAACTGGCGGTCATACAAAAGGCGAAAGACGCGATGACGGCGGAGATAATATCTCGAGACGCGGAAGACAAGAAGATACGTATAAAGTTGAAATCCACGGCGGAAGGCATGACGGAGCTATCGATACGTATAGGTATGTTCGGTGACGAGACGAAGTCGCGGCTGATATACGAGGCGATAAAGAAGGAGCTTTAGGCGGTTTAGACGAAAGACCCAAGACCTAAGACTAAAGACGAAAGTGGATTTGGAATTTAGAGTTGGGGGGGTAGGTGAGAGGGGGTCGAGGACAAACAAGGCCTCTCCGGTCCTTGAACATATACGATTGCTGGCCGGAGAGGCTCAAGCAAATGTGTTTCCATATCCTAAGTGCAGCACAAGCATGAAAATGTTACACTTTTTTTTGAAATTTTATGTAAATCTATAAAATAAGATGCGCGCAAGCGTCAGGTGTTCGTTTTATTCTTTTTAATATTGATATAAAAAAGGTGGGGTGCCTTGCTATTGGCCCCAAAAGGGCGATTCAGTAATATTAGGGGGTATTTGGGCTTGCAAAGGGGCCGCAAAACTGGTAATGTGCTTTTCCTGCGAATGGATGGAAGCCGCGGTCGTAGAGAAGATTAATTTTTAAGCGGCAACAGCAGCTTTGTAGCGAGATTAAAGAAATAGACAGGCAAAGGATGGTGAAAAGTTGGGGTCGTTATACGAAGGGCGCAGCTTTAGGTAAGCTGGGCTTTTGCACTTCGTGGGCGGTCGATGTTCACGGTGCCGGCAGCGAGTGGGTCGAGGTTGTCGAGGTCGAACTTCGTCTGGCCAATCTTGGTGAAGGATTTCGAGGCAAGCGTATAGTGCATGTGAGCGACCTTCATTGCAGCAGGACGGTCAGCGGCAAGTATCTCGGGCGTTGTATCGAACGTATTAACGTTTTAGACGCGGATATTGTAGTTCTGACGGGAGATTATGTTACTTATGATACCTGCGGGAGGTTCGGCAAGAAGGTGCGTGAGCTACTGGAGCGGATAGAGAGCAGGATGGGTCTTTACGCGTGCCTTGGTAACCACGATTACGGAGTTGGGGGGTTATTTCGTAAAAAGCGACGAAGCCCGCTTTACCGGATGATAGATGGTTTAGAATCGGCGGGAGTGGAGGTGCTTCGGAACGAATCGCGAGTATTGGAAGTGGACGGTGAGGGTTTGTGGCTTGTCGGCCTGGGAGATTTGTGGGCGGAGGACTTTGAGCCGGAGAGGGCGTTCGAGGGGGTCGAGAAGGATGGCGCGGTGATAGCGCTGGCGCATAATCCGGATTCGATAGAGCATATGGGAGGGTTTTGGTGCGATGCTGTGATGAGCGGTCATACTCACGGCGCAGGAGTGGAATGGACCCGTTGGGGTGCCAAGCCTTTTATCAACAGGCGGAGCTATACGGCGGGGCTGTACGAGGTAGGGGGCAAGAAGTTATATGTGAACCGGGGACTGGGTCGTTTGGGTAAGTTTCTTTTTAATGCCCGTCCAGAGATTACGGTTTACAACCTTTGCTGAAGTTATTTTTTTTTGGCCAGTTCGAGAATTCGGCTGCACTTCGGGCATTTTACTTTTTCTGCTTTGAAGTTCGGGGGAATTTTGAGCTTTAGTCCGCAGAGACAAGTGAGGAAGATGAATCCGTTGACAGTCCGCATGAGGTCGCCGATTTGGCGCAGCTGCTGTTTTTGAGTAGGTTTTTCTTTTGCAGGGGCGCCGGGCAGGCGGAGGGCAACGTCTTCTTTTTGCGAGAGCGCAGAGGCTGGGACAACGGTTCGGGCTTTGGTTACATCGGTGAAGGCTTTTGCGTAGTCTTTGAAGGCCGCTCCGTGGGTCATGTTTCGGAGTATTTTTATTCGCTCGGAGATGGGGGGATGGGTGCTTGAGAGGTTGGAGAGCTTTGCACCTTTTTTCTTCTTCAGTGGGTTTGCTATGTACATAGGAGCGGTGACTTTGTTTGCGGCGGCGAGCTGGGGGGAGGTATCGTTTGCGATTTTTTCGAGTGCGCAGGCGAGTCCTTCGGGGTAGCGGGTGAGTCTTGCAGCACCTGCGTCGGCGAGGTATTCACGTTTTCTGGAAAGCGCGAAATAGAGCAGGTATGCGAAGATTGGCGCGAGTATAGCAGCGAGTATTGCGACAAGCAGCATGACGGCCATTGCTGCGCCGCCGCCATCTCCGGAGCCGGATGAGTATCTTCGTCGGCCACCCATTGAGCTATAGAACATTCCTCTTAAGAAGACCTGCGAGAGTAATACGATGGAGCCGAGCATGATTCCGGCGAGTGTAACGAAGAGGATGTCGCGGTGCAGTATATGGCTCATTTCGTGTGCGACGACGCCCTGGAGCTCGTCGCGGTTGAGACGGCCGAGCAGTCCGGCGGTTACAGCGATAGAGGCGGTTTCGGGTTTTCTTCCTGTGGCGAAGGCGTTTGGTGCGGGGTCGTCAATTATGTAGACCTTTGGCACCGGCAGTGATGCGGCGATGGCCATTTCCTCGACGACGTTGAAGAGCTGGGGGTGGACGTCGTGGGTAACAGGTTTTGCCCTGGAAGCGAGGAGGAAGATTTGGTCACCGCCGGAAAAACTTATGAGAGTCATAATAATCCAAATGGCGGAGGCGATAATCAGGCCGAGGAAGGCGCCGTGGGGTCCGAAAAAAACAAAGCCAATCAGATAACCCAAAAGGAACAGGGCGAGTGCCATCAACACCATCAGGAAGATAGAGTTTCTTTTATTTGCTCGAATGAGTTCCCACATAGCTGTTTGACCTTACTGCGTGAAGCTGACCTTTGGGACTTTTCTTTCGGCTTCGCTTTCAAGTTCGAAGAAATCACGTTTTGTGAAGTTGAACATTCCGGCGATGATGTTCGAGGGGAACATCTGTGTTTTGTTGTTGAAGAAGAGTACCTGGTCGTTGTATCCCTGTCTTGAGAAAGCGATTTTGTTTTCGGTGCTTGTGAGTTCTTCCTGGAGAGCGAGGAAGTTCTGGTTTGCCTTCAGGTCGGGGTAATTTTCGACGACGAGCATAAATTTGCTGAGTGCATCGGCGAGGCCACCTTCGGCTTTCGAGGCTTCGGCGACGGTTTTAGCGCCCATGGCCCTGCTTCTGGCTTCGGTTATTGTCTCGAAGGTTTCGCGTTCGTGCTTCATGTATCCTTTTGCTGTTTCGACGAGGTTTGGTATGAGGTCGTGACGGCGTTTGAGCTGGACGTCAATTTGCGACCAGGCGTTATCGACCTGATTTCGCAGGCGGATAAGGGCGTTGTAGATTCCGATGACAAAAAGAACAAGAAGGACCAAGATGGCAAGAATAACAATCATAACAATCATAATTTTTCTCCTTAATTATTTTTTTCAGGTTTTATTTTAAGAGCGCCAAAGTATACACAAAAAGCTCTTCGTTGACCAATGTTTTATTTTATCGGTGAGTATGGGGCATTTGGAACAGAAGTGGTTTGATGTAAAAGAAGCTGCCGGAGGTTTTCATTATATCCGGCAGCTTTTTTAGCAGGTTTATGATATGAGTGAGCTTAGGCTAATAATCACATGAAACCTCCGGCAGGAGCTGTCGCGCGAGTTCAGCAGGCTGGCCCATTTTTGGAGTAATCGCTTTTAACCTGAAGGCGTAACTGTAAGGTTTTGCGGGCAGCGTGAATTCGGGGTGCGGTCTGAGTCCCCAGCCATTATCGCCGCCTACGCCCATCTGTTTGTAGTCGAGGTTGACGGTAACGGAGTCGCGAGGAGGCAGGTCATTGATGTGCTGCGCTCTTTCGAGGTCCTCGGTAGTATAAGGCCATGCGCTTATGCTAAGGAGCGGCATTGCGACGGCCAGGAGGCCGATGCCATCTTTGTCTGTGAAGGAGACCCATCTTACATCGGTCCTGTTAGCATTTTCCTGCGGCCTGACGTAGTTGTGAATCAAATTCTTGACCTGTCCGGAATAAAGGCCGACGGCGGCACCGGTATTTCTGTCCCAGTAGTTTTCATGTGGGCCCCGGCCATACCAAGTCATTTTGTCGAACGCGTTCAAGAGGGCCATCTGCATACCGAAACGGGGCAGGTCCGGCAATTTTTCGGTACCGGGGTCAAAAGAATTTTCGATGATAACATCACCGCTGCCGTAAACGGTGTAAACAGTAGTATATTTTGGCCGGCCTGTCAGAAGGGTTGCTTCGGTGGTGATTTGGACGACCTGAGGTTTCAGTTGTTCGGCAGTTACGTTTTTTACGGTTCGGCAGAGGCCAGCTTTTCTCCAGATGCCAAGTCTACGGGGCATACCGCCGGTGGCGTAAACGAAGTCACGGTCCCACTGGAGCTCAATGTCATTGTCGAGGGGGACCCGCCAGAAGTTTGGAATAAGCGGGCTTGCAATAAGCTCTTTTCCTTCGACTTTAAAAGAGATGATTGCGCCCTGTTCATTGACGAACCATTGGTCGTGTTTTCCAATGGTGAGCTTAAAATCTTTTCCGGCAACAGTTATATTTGCGCCAGCGAGATCCAGCGTGAGTTGAGGCATTGCCTCGATATCCAATGTCGGCATCTGCGGCGGTTCAAAGGGGAGTTTGAACTGGTCCCAAGCCACGACATGTCCTTTTTCGGCCCATGAAGCATCGTCAGCGAGAGAGAAAATGACTTTCAGGAAGCATTCGGCACCAGGTTTTAGTTTCGGTTTTTCAAAAGGAATTGTGATATCCTGTGTTTCCCTGGGGGCGATGCTGAGCTTGGGGAGGGAGCCTTTCCGGATTACATGGCCTTCGGTCTCCAACTGCCAGGTGCCGTCTACAAAGTCGAGATTGACAAAATCGTATTTGTTTTTGAGACGGATTTTGCCATTAGCCAGGTCGATTGGTTCTGCTTTTATGTACTGATAAACCTTTTTTACCTCGTAGAGTTCCGGTTCGGGGTCCCTGTCAGGGCCAACGATACCATTTGAAATCATGCTTCCATCGGTAGGAGTCCCGGGCGGGCCGTAGTCGCCGCCATAGGTCCAGTACATGCGGCCTTCGGCATCATACGCCCGTAGGCTCTTATCGGCCCAGTCCCAGATGAAGCCGCCCTGCAGGTGGTCGTATTCTTCGTATGCATCCCAGTACTGCTGGAAATTTCCGATAGCGTTTCCTCTGGCGTATGAGTATTCACACTGGATAAGTGGTTCGGGCCGGGGCTGGCTCGCGTACTCGACGATTTGCTCGATGGTGGCATACATGGGGCAAACGATGTCACTGGCTACGAGGTCGGCCATGCTGTCGGCATGGTCCATGAAATGTACGAGTCTTGTAGGGTCGGCTTCTCTGGTGTAGTCGGCCATAGCGATGTGAGTGGTGCCGTAGCCGGATTCATTTCCGAGAGACCAGATAATGACGGAGGGGTGATTTTTATCTCTCTGTACCATGCTTTTCATCCGGTCGAGACATGCGGCCTTCCATTCGGGTACGTCTTTGGGCAGTATCCCCATTACACCGTGAGTTTCAAGATTGCACTCGTCGAGCAGGAAGATACCATAGTGGTCGCAGAGGTCATACCATTTTGGGTCGTCAGGATAATGACAGGTTCTTACGGCGTTTATGTTGTTCTGTTTCATGAGTTTAATATCTTTTGCCATACTATCAACGGAGACAGTGAAGCCGGTATCCGGGTCATTTTCGTGTCGGTTGACACCTTTTATGAGTATAGGTTTTCCGTTTACGAGCAATTGCCCATTTTTGAGTTCGACTTCTCTGAAGCCAAAATTACATCTTTGGACTTCGATGATTTTACCGGAAGCATTTTTTAGTTCGAACATAACGACATAGAGGTTTGGTGTTTCAGCGGTCCATTTCAATGGCTCTTTTATTTCAGTCTTCATTTCAATAATACCGTCGGCGTCGGGGGCAATTTCGCTGGTTTTCCCCTCGATGATGGGGTCTTCCAAGACGGGCTCACCGCCGGCATCGAGCAATGTAACTTCGACAGAGTGCGGTCTTGCTGTTTTTTTTGTGTAATTGTGAACCTTGGCAGTAACCATCAGTTTTGCATCGCGGTAGTTTTCATCGAGGTCACATCGAACAAAAAAGTCTCTCAGGTGCACCGCTGGAGTTGCGAAAAGATAAACATCACGGAAGATACCGCTGAGTCTCCAAGTGTCCTGGTCCTCGAGATAGCTTCCATCGGAATATCGATAGACCTCAACGGCCAGCACGTTTTTACCATCGTTAATATATTTTGTGACATTGAACTCTGCGGGTGTTCTGCTACCCTGACTATATCCGACCTTTCTGCCGTTTACCCAGAGATAGAAGGCACTTCTGACACCGTCAAAGTGGAGGAAGACCTGCCTTGTTTTCCAACCGGAGGGCACGGTAAATTCGGTTCGATATGAGCCAACCGGATTATTATCGTGTGGGATGTGAGGAGGGTCTGGATTTTTTGGAGCGAAAGGGTATATCGAATTAGTGTAAATAGGTATGCCATATCCCTGAAGTTCCCAGTTTCCGGGGACGTCGATTTGGTCCCAGTCACTGATGTTGTAATTAGGATAGAAGAAATCTCTTGGCCTGTCGGCGGGGTTTGGTGCCCAGTGGAATTTCCATTTTCCGTTTAGAGACTTGTGGTATGGAGAGGCCTTTCTGGTGCCAATCAAAGCAGTTCGAGTGTCGGGGTAGGGCATTAAAGTGCAATGCGGAGGCTCTTTGTTAATGCCAAAGACCTCGGGGTTTTCCCAATCAGGAAGTTCGTTTTTTTGAGCGTAAGCAGTGAAAGGAGTAATAACAAACACTACAGCCATTATCTGAAGAACCACGTAATTCGAGAATCTCATTTTAGGCCTCCTATAAACAGGCAAGTGTCAGATTTTTCAACTACCAGAGATTTTATCCGAGCAGATACTAAGTGCGTATCTGCTGGATGAACTTCATGTTATATCAAAAATTTATTGGTTATAGTTACTTAGTAGAAAACTTATGTACCGTCAAATGGGTGTATTTTTCGCCAGGGTTTAAGACAACCGAGGGGAACTCGGGCTTGTTGGGTGAATCGGGGTAGTGTTGAGTTTCGAGGCAGAATCCATTGTGCTTATTGTAGAGAGCACCTTTTCCCTTGTTTGAGCCATCGAGGAAGTTCCCTGAATAGAACTGAATAGCGGGCTCGGTTGTGGAGATTTCCATGAGTCTTCCTGTTTTCGGTTCGTAGACAGAGGCGGCAAGAGCGAGTGAACCATCGGAGTTGTTAAGTACGTAATTATGGTCATATCCGCCCTTGACCTTTTTGATTCGTGCACCGACAGCCTTGGGGGTAGTGAAATCCATAGGTGTACCCTTAACGGCTCTGATTTCACCTGTGGGAATGAGGCCTTCGTCGACAGGTGTGTAATTATCAGCGGTGAGCATGAGCTCGTGGCTGAGGATATCTCCGGAGCCGTGGCCTGCGAGGTTGAAGTAGCTGTGGTGGGTAAGATTTAAGACGGTGGCCTTGTCGGTTTCGGCCTCATATTCGACCTTTAACTCGTTATCATTTGTAAGTGTGTAAATAACGGTTGACTTTAGATTTCCGGGGTATCCTTCTTCGCCATCGGCACTTAGATATGTTAGTTTTAGCGCAGGGCCGTCAGGTGCCTCGATAGGTTCGGCGTTCCATACAACCTTGTCGAAGCCTTTTACACCACCGTGGAGATGATTCGCACCGTCGTTCGTGGCGAGGGTGTAGTCAACGCCATCGAGGGTGAATTTGCCCTTGCCGATTCTGTTTCCACACCGTCCGACGAGTGCCCCGAAGTAGGGCGAATTGGCGATATACTCGTCAAGAGTTTCATAACCGAGGACAATATCATCGAGTTTTCCGTCACGGTCGGGGACATAAAGGGTAGTTACGATACCGCCGTAATTTGTTATCTGGGTTTTTAAGCCGTTAGCGTTGGTCAAAGTATATAAATCCACGTCTTTACCATCGGGGGTTTCCCCAAAAGCCTGTTTTTCAATGCTCATTTTTTTTTCTCCAAAACCAAAAGATTCATTACAACCAAACATAAGCAACACAGCAAAAGCTAATACAATTGTGAGGTATGTGGTTTTCATTTTTTGTTTTCCTGCCGAAATTTCGAGAATAAGGATTTTACCGTCACTAACTGAATTTGACAATAGTTAATTGCCTTAAAGGCAACAGTTAATGTCCGGCCTACGTTTATAATAACGTCAGGAAGGGCGGTGTTTAAGCTATATGCCTTATAACACCGCCCGGAATCACGAGATTTCAATTTTTCGTATACCAAAGCCCAGAAGTATTATACATGTCGGTAGACGTCCCATCCCATGTATGTATCGAGTGCTTCTGCGATGGCGTCGGCCTTTGTGCACATGTTCATAGGCACATGATGCTCAAACCCCATTCTGCAGACGTATTGCATTAGTATCTGAAGGTTGGGGATTTGCATGACGCCATAGCCACCGAAGGTATCAAGCTTGTCGTTTGTGAATTTTCCTTCACCGACATAAGCAGAGATGAGACCGTCGGCATCATCGGTAGAAGCTCTGCAGAAGGTAGCGGGTTTGGCGGCAATTCTTCCGACAACGGTGCCGTAAGTGTTTTCCATTCCTACGGTGCCAGCAATGATTTCCTGGTAATCCATCTTTGCTGCCTTGAAGAACGACTTTGGCAGGTTGCTGCAATGGAAGAGGATGCATTTGTCGGGGTCGTTTCCGTAGTTGTTGTTCCAGTCGAGCAGGGCACTTGGCGTTCCACTTGCGAGCTGTAGTATGTACATACCGAGCAGTCCAGTGACGTCAACTTCACAGGCACTCGGCATGAGAGAATCACTCATCATGCTCATGAGAGTACATGGGACAACGCCGAAGAATTCCTCGATGGCGGTCCAGCACTGAATGGCAGTACCGTTGATTTGGTTTGCTTTTACCCACTGGTCAACGACGTAGCCGAATTTTGCCATTTTCAAGAGGGCTTCGTCGGAGATACCCTTTGTTGGGACATATTTTTTAATGGCATTTAATTTGTTTTTGACGCCTTTTTCTTTGCCAGAAAGCAGGTCGACCTTGCCGATGATTTCGTAGAGGTCGACTGTTTCGACAGTGATGCCGGAGAGTTCGAGGAGCTTTTCACTGTAGCGAACGGTGTTGAAGGCAGCCGGTCTGGAGCCAATTGCACCGAAGCGTACGTTTTCGAGTCCTCTTACGATACGGCAGACGGAGGCAAAGTCATCAAGGTCGTTTTTGAATTCGGGGGAGTTGACCTTTACGGTGTGTGAGTTTGTCAGCGTAAATGGGATGCCGGCTTGTCTGAGGTTGTTGCAGGCACTGATTTTTCCGCAGAAGGAGTCGCGTCTGTCAGCGATGGTCATTTTACCGGTGACGTCGGGCTCAGCCTGAATGAGGATTGGGACGTTAAGGCCGCAACGCTTGATGGTTTCGGCAACGCCTTTTTCATCGCCGAAGTTTGGAAGCGTTACAATTATGCCGTCAATGGTGTCAGCCTTCGAGGCGAAGAGGGCGGCACATTTTTTTGCCTCTTCGAAAGTTTCAACGGCCCCGTATTTAGAATCCTGCATTGAGAGTGTGACGGTGTTATAGCCGTTTTTCTTTAGGACATCCAGAATGTCTTTTCGTCCTGACTTTGCGAGGTGGTCAGGGAAAAAGCCTCTGTTTCCGACAATCACACCAAAAGTGGTTTTCTTCATTTTTTGTTCTCCTGTTATATATGTTTTTAATATTCTTTAAAGCATGTTTTTCACGGGCCTTAGTGCCGGTGAAACATCACCCTTAACTTTTATTATTTTCAGGCGTTTGCCTTATCCTTAATATCCAAGAGCTGCTTCATGACATTAGCGAGTTTGCCAGACCATGAGTCGAGGCCAAAAGCATCATGCAGCTGTCGGTAAAGTTCGTAAAGCTGAACGTAAACTTTATTGTTCTCCGGAATCGGCTTATAGGATTTTTCTTTCATGGCACACATAGCATTCTGTGCGTCGGCGAAGGTGTCGTAACCACCGGCGGCTTTTCCCGCGACGATTGCGCCAGCGATAGCGGAGCCGAGAGCACAGGTTTGTGCGGAGCGAGCGACCTTCATTTCTCTGCCGGTTATGTCAGCGTAAATCTGCATAACGAAGGGGTTTTTCTCGGCGATACCGCCACAGTTTACGACCTCGGAGATTTCGACGCCATATTCCTCAAATCTCTTTATGATGGTAAGTGCACCAAAAGCAGTGGCCTCAACCAAGGCCCTGTAAATTTCCTCAGGTTTTGTGTGCAAAGTTTGTCCGAGTAGCATTCCGGTGAGTCTCTGGTCGACGAGAATGGTTCTGTTTCCGTTGTTCCAGTCGAGAGCGAGGAGGCCTGACTGGCCGGGTTTTAGTTTTGCGGCTTTTTCGGTGAGAGCGTCATGTGAGCCGTTTTTTGCCCCGCCGGGCTGGATGTAGTTAACGAACCAGTTAAAAATATCGCCGACGGCGGACTGTCCGGCTTCGAGTCCCCAGAAGCCCGGCAGGATGGAGCCGTCAACAATGCCACATATACCGGGGATATCGGCGAGTTTTTTGTCGGCGGGCCAGACGGCCATATCGCAAGTACTCGTCCCGATGATTTTGACAAGCTTGCCGGTGCTGATACCTGAGCCGACACCGCCGAGATGGGCATCAAAGGCGCCCATAGCAATAGGAATACCCGCTTTTAAGCCGAGTTTATGAGCCCATTGGTCTGTGAGTTCACCGGCTTTTTCGTCAACGGCGTAAGTCTGGTCGCTTAAGGTGTCGCGCATCTGTCCGAGTTTGGGGTCGAGTTTTGCCAAGAAGTCTTTTGCGGGGTAGCCGCCCCATTGGTCGTTGAACATGGCTTTGTGTCCTGCGGCACAACGGCAGCGTTTTACTTTCTGTGGGTCGGAGGTTCCTGTAAGCAAAGAGGTCATGTAATCGGCGTGTTCGACCCAGGTGTAAGCAGCGTCGAAGACCTTCGAGTCAACCCTGAGGCAATGGAGGATTTTGCTGAAGAACCATTCGGAAGAATATGTTCCGCCACACTTTGCGAGGTACTCTGGGTGCTCTTTTTCAGCGAGAGCGGTGATTTCGGCGGCTTCGGCGTGTCCGGTGTGGTCCTTCCAGAGCCAAGCGTGAGCATTCGGGTTGTCCCTGAAATCGTCGAGCAAGGCAAGTGGGGTGCCATCCTTATCAACAGGCAGGGGGGTAGAGCCGGTCGTGTCGACGCCAATGCCAATAATGTTCGCCGGGTCGAAATCTTTTTCGGCGTTCTTTGCCTGTTTAATGACTTCGCTGATGGTGACTTCAATGCCCTTTACATAATCGGCGGGGTTTTGTCTTGCAAGGTTGTGGTCGGCGGGGTCGAGAATTATTCCGGCCTGGCCGGTTTCGTACTCGTAAACCGAAGTGCCCAGTTCCCGGCCGTCGGTAACGTCGACAAGCACTGCTCTTACAGAGTTAGTTCCGTAATCAAGCCCTAAAGTAAATTTTGTTTCACTCAATTTTCACTTACTCCTTCTGTTAGATTTTCATGTTTTTTCAGCAAACCAATTTTAATCGACCTTATAATCTGTCCGCCTTCCTTTTGGCCGTTGAGGGCGTCGAAGACGTCAAATTTCCGTAGCCCTTATTGGTATTTGCCGTACACTTGTCGGCCGTTTTTAAACGGTCAGGAACAAGTGTACGGCTCAACCAATATCCCACATCCTCACTATATTTTATTACCAGAAGTAGATGTAGCAAAGTACGACAATACCAACGATGATAAGTGAGTGAATTACATCCCACTTGTTCCAGCTTCTCTTAGTTTCTTCAATCTGCTCAGGTGTTCCGGAACCGTAAGTGAGTCCCCGAAGCTGTTCCGGGGAGGGCTTTTTGGTAAACAGACTGATTGCAAAACACAGACCAAGAGACAGGAAGAACAGGAAGATGCAGTAATGCAGCCAGTTTACTTCTGCAATCCAAAGCATGAAACTTCCTTCGGGCAGGAACTTCTGGAAGATAACAAGAACGAGTCGCATCATTCCGAGGGCAAATCCGATGACGAGCCCCCAAAGTCCGCCTGCGGCTGTTGTACGCTTTGAGAAGACACCGAGGATGAAGACCGCCGCGATTGAAGGCCCTATGAGTGACTGAACCATCTGGAGATATTTATACAGATAATCGGCAATCATATACATCACCGGAATCCATGCGACACCCAAGACCACTACTGTTGCTGTTGCAATACGACCAATGAATACGAGATGTTTTTCTGAAGATTGTGGTCTGAATTTCTTATAGAAGTCGAGAGTAAAGAGTGTCGCTGAGGAGTTAAAGAGCGAAGCTAATGAACTCATCAGCGCGGCGACAAGACCGCCGACGACAATACCCTTTACGCCCGCGGGCAGCAACGTAGCAACCAATACGGGGAATGCCTTGTCGGGACTTTCGAGGTTTATCATTCCTTTCTGGTGCATGGCGTAAGCAATCATGCCGGGAACAAGGAAGATGAAAACAGGCAGGAGTTTCATATAACCTGCAAATATTGTTCCGCGACGCGCCTCTTTTTGGTTAAGCGCCGAGAGTGTTCTCTGTACTATGTACTGGTCGGTGCACCAATACCAGAAACCTATGATGGCAGAGCCGAGCAGCACGCCGGTCCATGGGAATTCGGGGTCTTCTGCGGAACGAATCATATTCATCATTCCGTCACCGTGTTCGGTAACATTCTGGCTGCAAATAGCCTGGAGCTCACCCCAACCACCAAGTTTATACAGGCCGACAAAAAGAATCACGAGAGAACCAATAATCAAAACAGGAGCCTGCAAAACCGAGGTATACAGGACGGCTTTCATCCCACCGAAAATCGTATACAAACCCGTTATTACGACTAATCCGATAGCTCCAACCCAGAAGAAATCGATTTGGACGCCCGCGACGGTTATGTACTCGATTCCGAGAACGGTTTTGAAGACGAGTCCTCCGGCATATACGGTTACGGCGACCTTGGTCAACACATAGCTAACGAGAGAGATGATCGACAAGAAATTCCTTGCAGCAGGACAGTAACGTCTTTCGAGGAATTCCGGCATGGTGAACACTCTGCTTCTTGCATAGAATGGCACAAAGAGCCATCCAAGGACAAGTATTAACCAAGCGTGGAACTCCCAATGTGACATAGCCATTCCACTTTGTGCGCCTGCACCGGCGAGCCCAACCAAGTGTTCAGAGCCGATGTTCGAGGCAAAGATAGAGGCCCCGATCGCAATCCAGCCGGCATTACGACCAGCAAGGAAGTAATCTACAGAAGTTTCTTCCTTTTGTCTTAGGACCCACCAGATTATCGCAATCAGGCCGAGAAAAAACAGTCCGAGTGTACACCAATCCGGCCAGCCCCACAGTTGAGTAATTAAAGTTCCAGTTTCTTCCATTCTGCTAACCTTTCAATCAGTTTACCAAAATCTTCATCCACCAAAGACGTATAGCTTAAATCCGAACCACACAGGCACCTGAGGTAAAAAAGCCCATCCAGTCGGTATTAATCCGATATATAATGGAGGATTTTTGAGAAGTGATTTTTCTTTACCTGATGTCAGCATAAATCAGTTTTCCCGGCTGTTTTAGTTTGCTACTTCATTGCTTATTTATCATCACCCACTATTTTTCAGAGGCGGACATTAGGGCCTGCGAAAAATATGTAAGCACGTATTTTGCTACAATATTCGGGCTCTGTAAATAAAAAAAAATGGTATTATCCGGCAAAAATATCAGCTAAGAGTTTTTGAATTTTGTTTGCTTTGTCCAGCGTAGCCCTGCTTAGGACATCGTGGAGTTCTCCCTGGTCAAACCATAATCCATCGGCTTTAGGGCACTTATCTAAAAGCAGAGGTGGTTTGGAGTCTCCAACGATGATTTTTTGCATTTTTTTTCGACAGATAGGGCATTTTCGTGGTTTTTCGGTGCAATCTTTGTCTATTTTAAAGGAACTGAGTAGTTGGCCTGCCTGTTCGTTGCTGCCGAGTAAAATTTCGAGTTCTCCGGCGTCAAGCCAGATGCCGGCACAGCCGGTACAATAATCGACCTCAACCTCTTCAAGTTCGAAAGTAATCATTGCGTTTTTGCAAACCGGGCAGTCCACAATAAATCTCCTTTTGGGCGCCAAATGAGACACTAAAAGCTTGGAACATATTATATTGATGTAGAAAGCCGGTCAAGAAGAACCTTGAGAGTGGAATGATTTTCTAAAAGAAACAGAACCTGGTTTGAAAATTAACAGCGGAGGTGTAAGTTTTATGAAAAGAGGCAAGATGGGTACAGTGGGTAATTGGTATTTGTCGATATAAAGCCAGTAGTGGAAAATATTTGTCCTTGACGGTAAAATTCGGCTTAGCTAATATAATCGGCAAAGAGCAGGCCTGTAAGGGATGACAGGCAGAAATTTAAAGGTGCCGGAGAATGATAGTCGATTGCCACACGCATATAGATAGCACCGGTGAGGAGATAGAGGCATCGGAGCATCTGTCAGCGGCCGAAACAGTTGATGTTTGCATAGTGCTTGCGAACGCCGGTACCGGTGAATCAAGCGCAGAAATCAACAGGAATCTCTCAGCTTATATTAACAAGCATAGTGAGAAGACAGTCGGTTTTGCGCTGGTAGACCCTCGGCGAGACAAAATAAACGTCAAGAACGTGGCATCCAACAAGGAGAAACTTGGTCTATCGGGAGCGGTCCTTTATTGCAGCGAGATGGGATTTCATCCTGTTCACAGCCGGGCGATGCGTTTTTATGAATCAGCGGAGGAAGTTGGTTTGCCAGTTTTTTTCCATAACGGGGAGCCTCTTGGGGCTGATGCGGTACTTGATTATGCCCAGCCGTATCTGCTGGATGAGGTGGCAAGGACCTTCAAAACACTAAAAATAGTGGTTGGAAACATGGGATTTCCCTTTGTGGAGCAGACCCTGTCGGTGCTGGCGAAACATGAAAATGTTTACGCGGATTTAACAATAAGCCCGAGCAGAGTCTGGCAGGTTTACAATACGGTTGTGTCTGCTTATGAGCGAGGTGTAATGGAGAAGCTTTTGTTCGGCAGCGGATATCCAGACGGCAGGGCGGGGGAGTGCATAGAGACGCTGCTGGGTTTTAATAAGCTGTTTCCCGAAGCGAGTTTACCGCCGGTGCCGCGTGGCAATATCCGCAATATAATCGAACGCAACAGTCTGGAGTTGCTTGGAATAGAGCGCTGAGCAGAGCCAAACGGGTCAGAAAAAAGACCCAATATGGCCTAAGTAAAACCTGCGTATCCTACCGTTCAGTGTTGTCAGCGGGCCGCAACGGTCTTATGACTTATGATGGTAAAGTATGAAGGGGACAATTATGCCGATACAACTGGCTCATCACCGGCCCCAATGGAAGACGCATATAGGTTTTTTACTTGCAGCAGTGGGTTCTGCCATCGGGCTGGGTAACATCTGGAGGTTCCCATATCTATGCTACAAGAACGGCGGGGGGGCGTTTCTGATTCCATATTTTGTAGCGCTTCTGGTTGTGGGTATACCGCTGATGATTCTGGAGATTGGTCTGGGGCATAAGATGAGAGGCTCGGCACCGGCCTCTTACGCGACGATTGATAAGCGGTGGGAGTGGGTAGGTTGGTGGCAGCTACTTTTTGTGATGTTCGGCATCATGTTTTATTATTCGGTAATTATCTCATGGTGTATCAATTACTTTTTTTTCTCTTTTAACCTCTCATGGGGTGATAATCCTGATACTTTCTTTTTCTCAGAGTTTTTAATGAAAAGCAATTCCCCGTTCGAGATAGGAGACGTCAGGACCCCGATATTATTCGCCCTTGCGGCAGTTTGGTTTTTGAGCTGGTTCATAGTGTTTTTAGGAGTGGAAAAAGGATTGGAGCGTGCCAACAAGTTCTTCATGCCTCTGTTGTTTATTTTAGTGGGAATAATCGTACTTTGGAGCGTTCGTCTTGAGGGAGCCGGAGCGGGACTGGCGGTATACCTGCATCCCGACTTCCACCGGCTTAAAGATGTTGGTGTGTGGATAGACGCGTTTTCGCAGATTTTCTTTACGCTGAGCCTGGCTTTCGGCATCATGATTGCGTACGCGTCGTATCTTCCCCGCAAGAGTGAAATAGTCAGGGATTCGGTGGCAATCTCCGTGATTAACTGCATCTTTTCCGTGTTCGTCGGACTTGGAGTTTTCGCGGTATTGGGCTACATGTCCAACAAGACTTCCCAGCCAATTGACCAAGTCGTTACCAAAGGGATCGGCTTGGCTTTTGTTGCGTTTCCCAAGGCCATCAGTTTGCTGCCTTCCTTTGCCAGTCTATTCGGGATGCTATTTTTCGGCAGCCTGGTAGTTGCAGGCCTTTCTTCTGGAATATCCATTATTGAGGCATTTACTTCCGGGATTATGGACAAGTTTCATTATTCGCGAGGGGCGATAGTTTCAGTTCTTTGCACAGTCGGTTTTGGAGGGAGCATCATATTCACCACACAGGGCGGGCTTTTCTGGGTTGATATTGTAGACCATTTTATCAACCACTACGGGCTTGTGCTTGCCGGCCTGCTGGAATGTGTCATCATAGGGTGGGTCTATAAGACAAAGCGACTGCGCGACCACATCGACCATGCCTCCAGCACCAAGATAAGCAGTTGGTGGGACTATGCGGTCAAACTGGTCATTCCGGCAGTTTTGATTTTGCTACTTGTCAATTCAATTATCGAGGAATTTAGGGCTCCTTATGAAGGCTATCCTGTTCTTTCTCTGGTTCTGTTAGGGAGGGACTGGCTGCTTATAACCTTGTTCGTGGCAGTACTTATTTCGATGCGCAACTGGAAATTGACACCCGAAGAGCCATCCTGAGAAAGGACACTGACTGAGCATTGTGTTCATGGCCAGCGAATTCAAGTCCGTGCAAAAATACACCTACAGGCCTGGTGCTCGCTGCATTGATTACTTAGGTTTGAAGCCTTTGAGCTGCCCACTGGTGTATTTTTTGCAGGCCTTTTCTAAGTCCACGTCGCTTATATTAGCCAGAGTGCAGAGCCAAGCCAAGACGTCAGCAAATTCATCCTGCTTGTTTCTCTGATCATCCCCCGCGAGCGCGGTAGCAAGTTCGCCGACCTCCTCGACAAACCACATGAAAGTGGCGGGGATGCCTCTCTGGCGATCGCGTTTTTCGTATTTTTGCGCAATCAATCGTTGAAATTCAGCGATTCTCATTTTTTGACTTACTCAGGACTCAATCAGGTCGCCGACTTTTGTTTTTTCAAAAACGGCCTTAGCCTGGGCGATAGCCTTTTCATAAGTCTTTTCAGCTTTTGCGGCGAATTTATCACCCTTAGCCTGCTCGGTGAGATTGAGTTGACTAATCATAGGCCCTTCGACGGCTTCTACAATCTGCAGAAGGGTAGTCTTTTTCGGAGACTTGGCAAGCCAGAAGCCCCCGCGTGGCCCCCTTTTGCTTCTGAGGACGGTAGCTCTTACCAACAGCTGCAGTATTTTGAGCAAATACTCCAAAGGTATGTTATACTCTTTGGATATACTTTGGGACAAAACGATGCCGTCTTTTTGGTGCTTTGCGACGTAACCTACCGCCAAAAGGGCATAACCAGTGGATCTACTAATTTTCATTTTTTAACCTCCTTTAAGTAACAACAAGAATTTTTTACTTCGCCCGCGCGACTTTCAAAACAACAAATCATCGTTGAATAAATAGCTCAACGAACAACTTTTACTCTCTTTTAAAGCCCGGAAAAAAGTCACAAAAGCCAAAAACGATGCTGTCATATCTGAATCTCTTCCGCACACAAGAGTTTTAAGGCTCAATATACATAGAATCCATATACTCCCATGAAATCACAAGAGTTTCAAGAGTTTTTTTGGGAAATTCGAAAAAAAATTTCAAATATGCAACAAAATCAGCAAAAAACTTGACATTTCGAGCGCTTTGCCATAGGATTCGGGCACAATTTGCCGGATTTTTTGGAGAATATTATGGTTCCCATGAAACCTAATATAAGTGTCGAGTACAGAGAAATCGCGACCATTGTTACGTTTACCGACGAAAAGATACTTGAAGAGACGGACATTCAGGCCCTTCGCGAGTCTTTAGAATCAGTGATTTTGCCGGGGGAGGGTATAAAGCTGATTCTGGATTTTTGTAACGTTCGCTTTCTTTCGTCAGCGGTTTTGGGGCTTTTAATCAGGGTCAGCAAGAAGGTTTACGAAGGCGGAGGGCAGTTGAAGCTGTGTAATATAAACGCGAAGATATATGAGATTTTCAAGATAACTCGTCTGACAAAAACATTCGAAATATACAAGGACGTAGAAAGTGCGGTCGAAAGTCTGTCGGAACCGGCTTAAGCACCAATTTTTCTATTCTGCTAACCAATAACTGGCCGATAATTAGAACAAGGACAGCCTAAAAAACAGGAGACATGATATAGCCCTTTCAAGGTGTTGATGTTTGTTAGGGCATTATAAGACGATGACATCAAGCGAATTAATTCGTCGTTCAGTATCAGTAGAAAGCAGTTCGACTGCAATAATTAAGGTGTGTAAGCAACTTTTAGCGGAAATCGAATCGAGCAATTACAGCACAGAGGAAAGTTTTTCTGTTCATCTTGCCCTTGAGGAAGCATTTATAAACGCGATTAAGCACGGCAATAAGATGGATTCGAGCAAAGCGGTTCATATAGATTACGTTATCAGTCCGGAGAGGATAGAGATTACGATGACCGACGATGGTAACGGTTTTGACCCGAAGTCGATTCCGGACCCTCGCGCAGAAGAGAACTTATACAAGACCGAAGGTCGTGGTCTTTTCCTTATAAGCGCTTACATGGACGAGGTGGAGTTCAACGAGGCTGGCAACCGTATTCATATGATTAAATACAGGACAAAACCCAAGCTGGCAAAGGCCAAGAGGCAGGCCCATTGATAATCGGAGCCGAGGCTGACAGGAGTGTCGGATATTAGAGAACAACGGTCCAGGGGCTGAACAGAAATATGTCTAATCGAGTTTTTTTTGCTTTAACACTTCTTCTTATCTCAGGCGGGTGTATGTACAATGACGAGCCGATGCCTGAAATCACAGACGTTTACATCGCAGAAAAGATTGTACAGCCAACGGTTTTTGAGCCACGCAAGATTGAACCTCATATGGGGAACATTCCCGGGGAGTGGTACCCGCCTCGCTATCTTGAAAAAAGCTGGCGAGCTATAGTGATACATCACTCCTTAACCAAGGGAGGTAATGCGGCGATGTTCAACGATTACCATCAGAACGACCATAAGTGGAAGGGTGTGGGTTATGATTTTGTAATAGGCAACGGTAATGGCAGCGGAGACGGGGCGGTCGAGGTTACTTTCCGGTGGCGTGAGCAAATCACAGGGGCTCACTGCGGTGGCACTCCTGGTAACTGGGCGAACAAAGATGCGATAGGTGTCTGTCTTGTAGGAGATTTTACATACTCAAGCCCTACTCGCCGCCAGATGCAATCATTGTTGAATCTCGTACGTTTTCTGCAGAAACGATACAACGTTCCCAAAAACAGGATTTACGGCCACCGTGAGACGCCGGGTTATACCGGTGGGACAAAGTGCCCGGGTAATTTCCCGATGGCAAGTTTCAAATCCATGCTCAATTACTAAACACACCGGGGCACTTCTAAGAATCACAAGTTAGTCCCATAAACTATTGAAGTATTGCAAACCTTTAGTTTTTTTGGTCAAGCCGGCCTTAACAGTACCACATAAACAAAGTCTCCCTTTAATTATACCGACATGCCTGTTGTAAACAGCAGTTTTAAAAAGGCAGGAGCCGATTAAATGGACATGTATGATTCGCTTTTTTCAGCCAGTTGTGTATTAAACGAACAAGTAGCCCGCCAGATTTTTGAGATTCTTCCGGAAGAGGGCCCAATTATGGTGATTATCGACAGGGAGGGACACAGTTGGCCAAGCAATACGGAGAAGTTTTCGGAATTAAACATAAGCGAGTCGTTTTTGAAGGAAATCTGCGGGAAAATTGACGATGGCGACGAGCCCGTAGTAAGTCAGTTTGACAACTACAGCATCATTGCGGCCCAATTAACGACGGAACGGACAAACTGCGGTTATGTGGTTTTCGCTTTGCCGCAGTATGTTCCTGAATCGACCCTGGCCCACATTGACCTAATTGATATGTTGATTAACCAGATTAATCTGATAGCCAAACTCATTGAGAACAATAATCTTCTATATGAATTCCAGATGAAGCAGATGAGTATCTACGGCCAGAACGAAGCCGGTTCAAACTAAGATACAATCTGCGGTTAAAGAGCTGCCTGTCTCCGGAATTTTGCTCATTTCACAGAACAAGGTTTTTCTAAGCACATCACGAGGGTGCGTAATTTATCAGGTGAAAGCCAAGCCGAGTTTTTCGGCCACGGAGCGGATATGGTCAGCAGCCAGTTTGTACTGCTCGGCGTCTGGCAGGTGTTCAAGCATCAGTGGTACATCAGGAAATTTGCTTAGTTCCTTTAAGAAGGTGGTGTAATCGAGAGCGCCAAGTCCAGCGCGGATCTCGTCGAGATGTGGTGTGTAGATATCATCCTTGAGAATAATATCCTTTGCGTGGCAACTTTTGATATACGGGCCGAGCTTTGCAAAACAATCGCGGATAAGCTTTGCGTTGTTGAAATACAACTGTGGGCTTGAGATAAAATTCATGGGGTCCAGATGAACGGCAAACTGCTTTCGGTCAACGGCCTTGAGCAGCCGGACATAGGAGTCAGGTGAATCAGGGTAGGACCAGGGCATAGCCTCAAGGGTAAAGTGAGTTCGTGTGGGTTTAACATCGTCGATGAGTTTTTGCGTGGTTTCGACAATCATATCAAAGGTTTCTTCTGTTAGATTTTTCTCATGTGGGCCGGCCCATCGCTTTGGGTTTCTTGAGCCGCTTACGTTGACACAGCACTTTGCACCGATTTTATCAGCGAGAACAAGTCCATCGCGACACTTTTTCAAGGCCTGTTTTCTTTCATCATCATTCGGGCTGATTGGATTACTCCAGGTACCAACTTCAGCGATGGTTATGTCAGCGTCTTCGGCAGCCTTGGCATAGGCTTTTATTTCATCTTCGGAAGCTTCCGTGCCAACAGGACAGTAAGCGGCACGGTATCCAAGATTCTTTAATATCTGCACCCATTTTTCGGGGCTCTCATATTTTTCAAAAACCGGTCCACCCATGCGCAGAGAAGGCTTATCTGTCTGTGCGTGAGAGCGTTTAGTAACCGAAGCGGAAGCTAATGCCATGGTGCCGACAACAGAATTTTTTATAAAATCGCGGCGAGAGATGGAATTTTTGCTTTTAGTCATTTCTGCACCTTCCTTTAAAGGTAAAGACCCAAATCAAGCTAATTGAAATCCGTCAGAAGTATTTTACCGAACAAGGCCTCGAGACTCAACAGTAATCTGTGGCGAAGGTATATACGGAAGCATCTAAGGGGGTAGTATAATCAGAACTGGCCACGACTACGGTGGGAGAGTGTCCGCTATTTTGGGGGGGAGAGAGAAGAAAATCGGCGTGAGGCAAAGTTTGGATTGCGTTGCAGGAGATAACTGCTATAATCACGAGAAGCAGGAGGCGTTGTTTTTGCGTGGCAGTCGCAGGATGGCGGCAAAGCGGGGCATAGTAGCATAGAAATGTGAACGCTGATAACTTGAAGGGCAGAGATGAGATTTAAGGTTTTCAAGAACGGCGAGATTGAGAGCAAATTCACGCTAAGCGGCACCTATATGTTCGGAACGGACGGCATCGCGATACGCCGTGGGAAGGTCAAATTCAAGAAAGGAATTATCGAGTGTGAAAAACCGAACCAGGAGGCGGCGGGTCTTGCGCTTTTGTGGCCGATAGAGGGTTTCGGCAAAGTGTTACTGCCAACGACGTGTGTACCGGAGAAGGAAGAGCCTTATATTCTGAATGTTGAGATAGCACGAGCGAAGCTAATGCAAATCGTCATAAAGCGTGAGGACTGGTCATTCTTTAACGAAACGGAAGAGTTGGGTGATATATCGAAAGAGGCACAGGATTTGTTTATTCAGGCACTTCAGAATATATCCGATGCACCACTGGCATCCAAGCTGGCAGATAAAGCGTTGAAGAAGGCTATTGTTTTTTCAGAGGAACTGGCAAGTAAGCAGTCAGAATATATGTTTGAGGCAAGGAGCCGGAACCACGGGTTCGGCCGAGGCTGTCTGGGTTGTATAATAGATCCGGAGCAGATTTCAAATCCAAAATACATTGAAAGGCTTTTGAAACTGTTCGGTTTTATAACTATTCCCCTGAACTGGGGCCAACTTGAACCCGAGAGAGGAATTTACGATTTTTCGAAAACAGATGCGTGTATAGAGTTATTGAACAAGAAGAGGCTGGCCATCAGTGCGGGCCCACTTCTTCGATTTTCAAAGGATTATCTACCGAAGTGGCTTTTGGCGAGCAAATCAGGATTTGAGAAGATTCGTGAGACAGCGTATGAATTTGTTTCACTGGTAGTTTCACGATACCCAATTATCCGTTCGTGGTGCGTTACGAGCGGTCTAAATTCTATCAATCACTTCGGCTTCAGCTTTGAGCAGGTTTTGGAAATGAATCGCGCGGCGAGCATGGCGGTGAAGGCGGCAAGCGACCGGGCATTGAAGATAATAGAAGTGAGCAATCCGTGGGGAGAATATTATGCAACGATGCCGAACAGTATTCCCCCTTTGGTTTATGTTGACATGGTGGTCCAGAGCGGGATTAACTTTGACGCGTTCGGTTTGCAAATGCGTTTTGGCAAAGATGAGGCTGGTATGCATGTAAGAGACATGCTTCATATGTCTTCGCTACTGGATTATTTTGCTCCGATAGCCAAGCCGGTTTATATAACGGCGGTAGAGGTTCCGAGCGCAAACGGGAGCGGTTCTTACGGTAGCGAGGTTGCAGGTATATGGCACAAGGAGTGGGGTCAGTCTCAGCAGGGCCAATGGCTTGAGCAGTTTTATAAGATTGCGTTGAGCAAGCCCTTTGTCGACAGAGTGACATATTCAAACCTTTGCGACGTGAAGGGCAGCACGATAGCCAACAGCGGACTTTTGACATCGGAACTGGAACCAAAGAAATCTTACCAAACACTGGGGAAGTTGCGTGAGACCATATTCAACCGAGAGGGGTAAATTCGGCACAATTATGAGTTTTGCAGATTTTAGCGGAAAAACAGAGACGGGACAGAACAAGATTGAGTCATCGGCATTTTTAATTGGTGTAATTTTATGTGTACTTTTGTCGGGGTTTTTAGCAGGGAGCTTTTTCTGTGTTGCTGGTGAAAATTGCGATGCAGTATTAGAGAGCCGAGTTAATCCTAACGAAGCGTCGGTACCATCTTTGATTCGACTGCCCGGGATAGGCAGAAATCGAGCTGAGTCAATAGTATCATACCGGAATGATTTGTGTGCGGTGAATACAGAGTGCCGGGCGTTTAGGAGCTGCGAGGACCTTGAGAAGGTTAAAGGCATAGGGCCTAAGACGGCAGAGGGCATATGCGGATGGCTGAAGTTTGAGTGAAGTTATAGAGCAACTATATGGCAGAGTGGGAAATCGATAAGCCGCTGGGCGAATGCAGCGGGAGTGGAAGAACGATAAATTACGGGGAAGAATACTTTGCTGCGCTTGTGGAGTCGGGAGGGGTTTTTGAGCGGCGTGATTTCAGCAGAGAATACTGGGAGTCAGAAAAGCCGGAAGTGTACTGCTACTGGCGGACGAAACTGTCGGCCCCTGACGAGAAGAAAGCGATATTCGTCGACGATGAGATGCTGATGGCTTTTTTTGAAAGGCTGGCACAGGAGACGGAGCAGGAGAAGATAAATTTTCGGTTTGTTCTTGCGTTGATTCTGATGCGGAAGCGTCGTCTTAAATATGATTCGACGAAAGTCGAGGGTGAGAAGGAAATCTGGCGTTTGCGGATAACCGGAGAGAAGCAATACGCTGAAGTGACAAACCCGCACCTTAACGAGGAACAAATCGAGCAATTGTCCTCTCAATTAGGCCAGATACTTCAGGTGGAATTATAAAGAGTTTATTTTTTTCGGCGTATAGCGAAGAGGTGAGCGTGAAAGTCCGAAATTCGATACAAAGGACACCGCGAGGGATATTACTCTATTTTACAGCAGGTGTATTGTTAGTAACACTGTGGGGCTGCGCCCCTCAAGAGCAAATAGCAAAACGTGAGTGTCCAGGGGCGCTATCGGCGGCTGAGTCGGTATCGAATTTGGAATTACAGTCGGAAAAAGCTGTTTCTGTCAAGGCAAACGGGCAGTGTCTTTTGCGTTATTACGATGAGGATGCGAAACTTCAAAAAGAAAACTTTGCGGTGAAGCTGTGGGTGAATCCTCCGAGTGAGCTTTACCTTCAGGGAGATGTAGCAATGAACGCGAAGGGGATAGTTCTTGGTTCAAACTCAGAGGAGTTCTGGCTGGCGATACGACCGAAGGAAATCAGTGGTTACTGGTGGGGCAAATGGGACGAACAGGAGAACCTTGCAAAAGTGCTGATTAACCCGAAAGTGTTGCTGGAAGCGGTCGGCGTGAGCGAGGTAAGTTGCAGGGACAGTTGGTCTTTGTCAAAAGAAGGGGGCTTCGACGTTCTTACGAAACGAAACGGGTCGGTGGAAAGCCGCAAAGTATACGTTGATACCTGTGATTATCTTGTGCGAAGGATTGAGTATTTTGATTTAAAGGGCCAAAGAGTATTGGTTGCGGAGCTGGATAGATATAAAGAGGTTGTAGAAGGATTTTCCGTGCCACGTTTTATAAAGATTGTGAATGAGGGCGGCAATAGCGAAGATTCGGTTGAGATTACACTTAATCTCAAGTCAGTGAAAAAGACGAGTTTTAGCGAGAAGCAGCAAGCGGTTTTTTTTGGTCGGCCAGAGCCGTGCAGGTTCGAGCATGTTTATAAAATCGTGGGAGGCAACACATTTGAAGAAACAGAGTAAATAAAAAGTAAAACGAGAAATAACCACATAAATACATGAAACAAAGAGGTCATTTATGGGCAGGTTAAATTTGAGAGAGAGGCTAAGGGAAGGACTGTTTTTGCTTGACGGTGCTATGGGAACAGAGTTGATTGCGCGAGGATTGGAAGCGGGAATGTGCAACGATTATTTGAATATAGAGTCAAGCGAGACAATTGAGGAAATACACAAGTCATACCTGCAGGCAGGCAGCGACGGTGTTATTACGAACACATTCGGAGCCAATGGGATAGCTCTAGGCAGGCACAGATTTTCGGAGAAGGTTGAGCAAATAAACAACCTTGCGGCTCAGATAGCTCGTCGTGCAGCTGGAGAGGAGAAATACATATTGGGTGGTATAGGCCCGAGCGGTAATTTTCTGCAACCATTGGGTGACCTCAGTTCGGGGCAACTTAAAGAAGTCTTTGCGGAACAGACGAGGTCACTTTCGGCGGGGGGGGTGGATGGAATAATAATCGAGACGATGACAGGACTTGATGAAATAAGCATCGCTATCAAAGCAGTCAAAGGTGTTTGTGATTTGCCGGTATTAGCGTTGATGGCTTTTGACAGCGTAGGCGGAGACTTCAAGACGATGATGGGAGTTGATGTCGAATCGGCGGTTTCCAAAATAGTTTCTCTCGGCGTGGACGCGGTTGGTTTTAACTGCGGCAAAGCTTCTCTCGAGGAATATGCAGAACTGGCGAGTCGAATAGTATCGGCGGTGAAGGCCTCAGGCGAAGATGCTTTAATCTGCGCGGAGCCAAATGCGGGCCGGCCGGAGTTAGTGGACGGCAGGACCGTGTATAAAGTCGACGCAGGAGATTTTGCCGCTACGGCGGAGAAAATATATTCGGCGGGAGTGAGTATAATAGGGGGGTGCTGTGGTACAGGGCCGGCACACATTGAAGCGGTGGCCAAAAGGTTAGGAAAGCATCGTCAGCATTAGCGTCAGTTCTCAATCGGCAGAGAGGACATTTTCCAATGCGACGGCGGTGTTGTCAGCAAATTCAAAGACAGTTTCAAGTCCCGTTTTTTCGAAGATTCCCATTGTCAAAGGTGAGACGCTGCAGAGGACAAGTCTGTGGTTTGCCTCGAGAATCGAGCGTCGGAGCCTGAGGAATCCACAGATAGTGGGTGACCTGATAATGTCGACATTGGAGAAGTCAATGAGGACATCGCTAACGGGGTTTGTATAAATAGTTCTAACGGTTTTCTCAAGCTCTTCGCGAGTGTCGGGCTCTTTGGGCAATTCTACGAGAATTACGTTCTCTTTACAGCGTTCTATTGTCATATCCAGAACTCCCTAAGGATACGCATCCATCGCTTATAAGGATTTCTTCGACAAAAGGGTTAAAGGGGCTTGAGGAAAAACGGTCAAGGGTTTCAGGTAATGCTTATGTAAAGAGTATATTTATGAGGCAGAAATAAGCAGCTTTTTGATATGTTCTATAGTTTTTTTAGTAGCGCCCTGGTTTTTTTTAATAACGTTTCGGCCGTTTTGGGCGATTTTTTGAATAAAATCGGGTTTAGTAAGGCATTTAATCACCGTTTGAAGGAGTTGCAGGGTGTCTTTTACCATGATGGCACCATCATCGGCCAAGAGTGCGTTAACAGTCTGGGTGAAGTTGAAAGCGTGTGGGCCAAAGATGGTGCATTTTCCAAGTGCGGCGGCCTCGGCCATATCGGAACCCCCCATCGGTACAAGGGAGCGCCCGACGAAAATTATCGTAGCCAGGGAGTAGAATTTTCTTAAATCCCCCATAGTGTCACCAAGGATGACAGTATTTTTGCCAGTTGGAGACATTGTGGTTTGGTTTTTTATTCGGCTGTAGCGAGTTAAAGAAAAGCCGGCCTGCTCTATTAAATCAGCGACTTCGTCAAACCTTTCGGGTTTGCGTGGGACAATTGCGAGTCGCAAATCGCCGAAGCGGTCATCTTGTTTAAGGTTTTTGAAGACATCGAGTATGATTTGCTCTTCGTCGTTTCCGGTGGCACCTGCGACCCATAGTTTTTGATTTTCGATGTTCAGCTGGGCGGCGAGTTCGTCGGAGCCCTCGACTTTATCAACAATCTGTGCGGTATCATACTTGAGTGAGCCGGTAACGAGGACCCTTTCGGGCAGAGCACCTATTTGTTTGAATCGTTCGGCATACTGCTGGGTCTGGGCGAGAATGAGGGTTACTTTTCGGAATATCCTTCTGGTGATTGGTTTTATTTTTTTATATTTCGCAAAACTTCTGTCGCTAATTCTTCCGTTTACAATGACTATAGGGACGTTGTTCATTTTTGCGATACGTACAAAATTGGGCCATACTTCCAGTTCCATGAGCAGGCACACGGCGGGGTTGATGGTGCGGAAGACACGTCGCATTATCAGTGAAAAATCGAGCGGGAAGTAAAAGACCCGGAGCGAATCGGCGTAGAGGGTATTTGCGCGGGTGAAGCCCGTGTCGGTGGTAGTGCTGATGACAATTTCGCAGTCGGGGAATTCTCTTTCAAGCTCTTTTACGACGGTCCTTGTGGCATTGACTTCACCGACACTGACAGCATGAATCCAGATGGATTTTTTAGAGCAGTCCGTGCGGGTTATTTTTCCGAATCGCTGCGCCCAGCCGGTACGGTAACGGCTGTGCTTTGCCATCCTGTAAAGAACAACAGGAGAATAAGCCATTGCGGCCAGCAAATACGCGAAATCAATTAAAAGCGTCATTAGCGGTAATTCCTGAACAAATACCGGACTAATGATATTTGCAAAGGGCCGCTATGTCAAATAATTGCCTGTTTTGCGAATGGAGAAACCAGAGCTTGATTAAGGCGCTAACTCCTGGCCCCAATACTCGGCGAATACGGCGAAATCGGGGAAGTTGATTATGGCGTCGCTAACCATGTCGGCTTTTGAATTCCATCTTGATTCTTGGATTGGTGTTGCGAGCCAGGCCTTTACGAATTCAGCCAGGTCCAGAAGATCAACCTTACCATCACCGCCGGGCGGCGCGATGTCGGCAGGGATGTGATATGCTACTGGCTCGAATTTGATGTAGGGTGGTATATGCATGTCCATTCCGCCGCCATTGAATACAAAGTTGTATTCGTTGAAAAGATTCATTCCGATTATACCATCCAGAAAGCCTCCTTCGACCGAGGCAACATCCAACATGACAACAGGTACGTTTGTAAAGCTGAGCTTTTGGCCTATGGCAGGGATTTCAAGTGTATCGATGTAAAAACCGGGTGCAATGGTGATTCCACCGGTGACATCCATAATCTCGACTTCGAAATCGGATGTGGCGGGATTCAGGCCCAGCTGGGCGGTTAAGGTTGAGCCGATGACAGTAATCTGGGCACCGGTATCATACATGAACTTGTCATTGTTGGGAGCGGTATCGTTGCCTTCAGTAAGATCCACTACGGGGAAAAAGAACAGGCTCTGTATCGAATCGCCCATAATCACGGAAGGGAGCATGGGGACGTATTCAAAGGTTCCCATGTCGATGAAGGGAAAGTAAGCAACCACGCCGCCGGGGGGGCGTAATTCAAGGGTTATCGTGTTGGAATAAGTTGGTATGCAGGGATCGTACCATGGATAGAAAGTCATTTGGGGGCCGGTGTATTCTTCGCCATTATGGGTAACAGTTATTGGCTGGTCGACCTGGAAATGAGCGGCGAAATAGACGGCAAGAGGTGAACCAACAACAGTTGGCAGGTCGGGTGCATCTGGCTGCGGGACCTGACCGAGGAGGATGGAGGTGTTCCATTCGCCAACCATTGCGGACATATCGAGTATTCCATTGGGATCGTACGGATAGGGATCAATAGCGTCAAGTCCGTCGATGAACAGGCCAAGTGGAAGGCTCACTATAGCCTCTACGGAACCGATTACACCGACGAGTTCAACAGTGAATGGCCCATCGAGGCTTTTATTGAACACACCCGCCCGTTCAGCATTGGCATTGCCCATGATGTTAGCAGCGGCACCGGTGTCATAGCGGCCGATTGCGTAATCGATCTGCGGAGAAGTAGTGAGATAGTTGCCTACAAGGTAAGGTGTATCGTAGGCATAAAAATCATCCTCGCCAGAACGCGCATCAGTAAGGGAAACGGCGATCCATGGAACAAAGCCGTCTATGGGTGGTGAGTCAATAACGTTTGCAAAAACGGTGGCAGGTGCCAGTTCTGTAGTTGCTGGTTCGGCGACAGAAGAGGCTTTCTTAGTTTTTTCCCGGTGTTTTCGTTCAGCCAGCAGGGGGGGCGCTTTGTCGGGAGGGTAGTTTATGGCCTTAATTCGTGAGCCGCCGGGTGCCCGCCAATCAACTTGTTTTCTCTGCCACGCTGAGTTTTCAGCCTTTAGCGAGGAAGGCAAAATCAACCCCAGAAGAAACAAGAGCACAAGGCAGGAACAAAACATTTTATTAAAATTACTACTGTTCATTAACCTGTCCTACACACAGTAATATCTTAACATATTTGGGGTGATTTTACACGCGGAAAATAGTCAGAAGGGCTAAAGAGTAAGGAAAGAGGT
>Ga0307378_10001961_pt1 | contig 32422 bp, 19 predicted proteins | sample UN1MG_FD_202238 | JGI IMG/M metagenome (GOLD analysis project Ga0307378, IMG submission 202238) | Soil microbial communities from Risofladan, Vaasa, Finland - UN-1 | ecosystem: Environmental > Terrestrial > Soil > Coastal area > Acid sulfate soil | place: Finland: Risofladan, Vaasa | collected... | reverse complement strand
TCCGATTTGGAACAACTGCAACTGGAGAGATTGCAGGCAATTCTGAATCGGGCTTACCGGAGCGTGCGCTTTTACAATCGCCTCTTTGATGATACGGGCATTGTTCCAGAGGAAATAAAAACTATGGAGGACATGGCCCGAATCCCCTTTACTCGAAAATCTGCCTTGCGGGACAATTACCCTTATGGCATGTTCGCCGTCCCCTTAAAAGAGGTAGTGCGCATTCATTCCTCTTCCGGAACATCAGGGAAACCCACCGTAGTAGGCTATACCAGAAATGATCTGCTGCAATGGAGTAACATGGTGGCCCGCGTTCTGGTTTCTGCAGGCGTCACCTCGGATGACGTTATTCAGATCGCTTTCGGCTATGGTCTTTTCACCGGCGGCTTCGGTCTCCACTATGGAGCAGAGCGGCTGGGTGCCTCGGTCATACCCGTATCCAGTGGAAATACGGAAAAACAGATCATGATTATGAAGGATTACAAAACCACAGCCCTGGTTTGTACCCCTTCATATGCCCTTCATATTGCCGAGGTTATGAAGGACATGAATATACATCCCAATGAGCTGTCCCTGAAAATCGGCTGCTTTGGAGCGGAAGTCTGGTCTGAAAACCTCCGAAAAAAAATCGAAGAAAATCTCTATATAAGCGCCACGGATAATTATGGCCTGAGCGAGATCATCGGACCCGGTGTGGCCGGGGAGTGCGAATATAAGTGCGGCCTGCATATCCAGGAAGACCACTTTATCCCGGAAATCATCAACCCTGACACCGGAGAGCGGCTGCCAATGGGCGCTGTCGGAGAACTGGTGCTCACCACCCTGACCAAGGAAGCCCTGCCTATGATCCGCTACCGGACAGGCGATATCACCCGCCTGATCGAAACCCCCTGCCAGTGCGGACGAACCCTCGTGCGCATGGAAAGAGTCACCGGCCGTAGCGATGACATGCTGATCATCCGGGGTGTGAATGTCTTCCCCTCCCAGATCGAATATGTCCTGCTGGAAGAAGAGTGCGCCGAACCCCACTACCAGTTAATCGTTGATCGTGAAGGCGCTCTCGATACCCTGGAAATCCTGGTTGAAGTGTCCGGTAAAATCTTTTACGATGAGATGAAACTCCAACAGGAATTTGTAAAGCGCATCCATAAGAAGATCTCCTCTCTCCTGGGCCTCAGCGTCAAAATCACCCTGGTGGAACCACGCTCACTGGAAAGAACCGCGGGCAAAGCCAAACGGGTGGTCGATAAGCGGAAGCTGTAAGGTGATATGCGAAAGCTGTAAGGTAGAGGTTGAGCTATAAGCATAGGTGGGCTGGCCCTTATACGCCGCGAAGGTGTAAAGAGCGCCAAAAAGACTGAATAGATTATGACCGTCTTCCTCTATCAGTAATAAGCTGAAAGCTGAAGACTTATTTACCTGACGTTGCTCTGTATTTTATTCATGAGATCCCGATATATCTCTTCGCTCAAGGATTTATTGGCGTACAGTTTCTCTAACTGGGCTTTTGCCTGCTCGGAAGTAAGCACTCCTTCTAGATAGAGATTGTACAAAGTCTGGGCCGATCCTTCCTGTCGTCCCCGCTTAAATCCCTGTTCATCCGCCTTGATTACTGCCTGGGTTACTGCTTTGGTTATTGCTCCTCGCTGGTCCTGGATGAACATCTCCCGGCGTTCCTGATCATCCAGTTCCTCACGGGTCAGGGTAGCTTTATTGGCTATCTCGAAGGCATGGTATATGGGCTTCTCAACTTCAAGGGTTTTTGGGACAATCTCCAGAGAGCTTGCATTTTTAAGGAAGTATATCCATTTGTCAGTGATATCGACTAACTGCTCTGTGGTTTTATTAAATTTAGGCAATTCAACGAATACCAGCTCAAGATCGGAATTGGGATACTTAAAAAAATCATCCTTGTCCATGAGGCAGAATTTGCTGATAATCTTAGTGGATGCCTCAAACATGATAAAATCGGTAATGGTCAGAGCTATGACCGGATTGAGCCTGGGGTAATCTTCTCCGTCTCCTATCTGTATGGAATAGGCTTTGGCTGCATTGTAGAGAATCCTTTTTTCAAAGCCAGCCACATTCAATACCTGCATTTCTATAATAAACTCCCTATTATCTTTGCCTTTGGCTTTGACATCCAAGTAGGTATCCTTCATCCCCTTTATCTTGGGTGCCTGATAAGGGTCGATAATCGTTAGATCGATAATCTCATGCTCAGGGTTAAAGCGCAGCATGGCATTGATAAAGGAAATCAGGATATCCTTACTCTCCCCGCTTCCGAATATCTTCTTAAAGGCAAAATCCGTTTTTGGATTGAGGAAACGCATAATCTCGTGCTCCTTTACTCCTTTGTCTGGTAAATACCTTGAGGAGAGCCTGTATGATAGTATTATTATACCTTATCTTTCGGACATTTACCACCAGGATATCCGATCACAGGATATCCGATCAATAGATGTTCCCCATTTCTACAAGGAAAAAGTCTACAGGGAAAAAATGTGACGGGGTAAAAGGAGAGAGAAAAGGGCAAGATCATTATTGACCTTGCCCTTATTATTACTTTCAGACTTCTTGGCCGCGGCTTGACTTTAACCTATATTTCTCATGCCTTATGCCTCCTGCATCAACCCCCTTGTCTCCTGTCTCCTCTCAAGGTGTGGTCGTGGTCGTGGTTATAGCCGTGGTCGAGGCCGGGATGCTTAAGAGTAGATTCGAACTTGTCCATGGTGCAGTATTAATCCCCTGATTAAAAGGGCTGTAAGCGTTGAGAGGAAGATAAGAGGGAGTGAACAGTCCATAATTGGGTAAAGGGTATCCCATGTTATAGGTGGGGTAAACAGAGAAATTTACCCAGGGATTGTTAAAGACAGCCGAGTTATACCCATTCATTGGCGAGAGTGAATACATTTGCCCCCACGTGTTCATGTTGCCAATGCCCATGCCGAATGCTGGGGTAATGGGGTTATTCAGCCCCCAGGCGCTGGCGTAATCGGTAAAAGCGTATGCTCCATAGCTGCGGGCGGTCATATTGGCCAAAGCGCCGGCGATATTGTTGCCAGGCCCGTGAGAGTATATGGCCGGAAGCCCCCAGTAAATTACCGAGGCATGACTAAGTGAGCAAACCGAAAATGAAACCGAAAAAGAAACGGTAAAACAAAATGCCACCAATACCAATGCAATTTTATTTTGTTTACACATAATCAAACACTCCTTTCTTTGATACTCTAATACCCTGTTTCAATCTAATCCAACGATATAAAACTTTCTAACGATATAAAACGGTCCTTCTGGGGGGATTTTTACCGTAAAAGTCTTTAGCATTCCGCTGGTGAAGAAGACTGATCATGTGCTGGATAGTAATCAAACGAGAGAGTTGAGATGTGTTCTCTGATGTCCTTTAGTATATTATATAAAATTTTAGCATCCGAGAGCAAATTTTTTTTTCGTTTCCTTGATAGAGTCAAATTTTATTTACTCCGGCGGTTATAAATTCCGATATGAATCGACTCTTGCTAAGAGTTTATAAAAAAATGCTATTGACATGTATAAAGAGATTCTATAGAATGGGAACTTGCAGGCACGTAGCTCAGCGGGAGAGCGCTACCCTGACACGGTAGAAGTCGGCGGTTCGAAACCGCCCGTGCCTACTGGCATAATGCCATAATCAATGAGGGGGCGGTCATTATATGACCGCCCCTGAAACTGGAGAAACGAAGAAGCCTCACTGAAGTAGCTTCGTGGTGGTTTTTTTTCTACTCAATTCAGAAAGATTATGAAAACAATTACTATCAGATTGGGCAATGGGCATGACCTTCAGTCACAAGAAGGAATCCTTATGGAAGAGTTCCTGAAAACCGCGAATGGTTCTTTAGCTAAACAGGCTATTGCAGGAAAGATCGATGGACAGACGGTGGATCTTAACTACCCTCTCTCTTCGGATTGTCATCTGGAAATCATCACCTTTGATTCTCCGGAAGGAAAGAACATCTTGCGCCACAGTGCCTCTCACATCATGGCGCAGGCAGTAAAGGAATTATTTCCTAATGCCAAACTGGCTATAGGCCCGGCTATTGAGGATGGGTTTTACTATGATTTTGATCTGGATACGACCCTCAGTCCGGACGATCTTGTCAGGATTGAAGAGAGGATGCAGGAGATTGTGGAGTGCAACCTTTCCTTCGAGCACCGGGTTATCACCAAACGTGAGGCTATTGATTTTTTCAAGGGTTTAAATGAGCCCTATAAAATCGAATTAATCGAAGCTATCCCTGATGAAACCGTCAGTTTGTATCAGCAGGGAGACTTTGTCGATTTATGCCGCGGTCCCCATATTCTGGCTACGAGAAGATTGAAAGCCTTTAAATTGTTGAGCATAGCTGGTGCCTATTGGCGGGGCGACGAGAAAAATAAGATGCTTCAACGGATTTACGGGACCGCTTTCGATAGCTCCAAGGATCTTAAGGGCTATCTGAATCGGCTGGAAGAGGCCAAAAAGCGTGACCACCGCAGGCTGGGAAAGGATCTTGACCTTTACAGCATTCAGGATGAGGCTGGGGCGGGATTTGTAATCTACCATCCGCACGGCGGAATTCTGCGCAGCATTTTGGAAGAGTTTGAAAGAAAAGAGCACTTGAAGAGGGGATACCAGATCGTCTACGGCCCTCAACTTTTGAAGATGGATCTGTGGAAAAAATCGGGTCATTACGACAACTACCGGCAAAATATGTATTCTACCGAGATAGATGGTCAGGAATACGGAATCAAGCCGATGAATTGTCTGTCTCATATGCTGATTTATCGATCAGCGATTCGAAGCTATCGGGATCTGCCCATTCGCTATTTTGAATTGGGCACGGTTTTTCGCCATGAGAAATCCGGCGTACTGCACGGCCTTATGCGGGTCCGGAGTTTTACGCAGGACGACGCCCATATCCTGTGCACTCCTGAGCAGCTTAATGAGGAAATTCAAAATGTCCTGAACTTCGTAGCTGAAATCATGGGCATTTTCGGCTTTGAGTTCGAGATGGAGCTCAGCACCCGGCCCGAACAGTCCATCGGCAGTGATGAGGATTGGGACAGGGCCACGCAGGCACTTGAACTGGCCATGAAAAGCAAGGGGATGGATTATCAGATCAACGAGGGAGATGGCGCCTTTTATGGGCCAAAGATTGATATCAAGCTAAGGGATGCCCTGGGCAGGATGTGGCAGTGTGCCACCATTCAATGCGATTTTACCCTGCCGGAGCGGTTTGACCTTACCTACATCGATAGCCAGGGTCAGAGGCAGCGGCCGGTCATGCTTCACCGGGTAATTTTAGGCTCTGTGGAGAGGTTTATCGGGGTATTGATTGAGCACTTTGCAGGAGCATTCCCGTTATGGCTTTCACCTGTGCAGGTAAAAGTCATAACTATTACGGAGCGGCACAACGAATATGCCGAAAATATAAAAAAGGAATTGCAAAAAAAAGATATTCGGGTTGAGTCAGATGTGAGGAATGAGAAAATCGGGCTGAAGATTCGTGAAGCCCAATTACAGAAGATTCCCTACATGGTGGTTATCGGAGATAAAGAGATAGCCGAAGAAAAAATTAATGTCCGGCGCAGGGACGGGCATCAATTAGGAACATTGGACCTGCTGGATTTTATTCAACAATTACAGACAGAAATTGCGGAGAAGTATATACAGCCTGGAGGTGATACGAAATAGAAAAAGATACCAAGGTAATGGTTAATAGACGGATTCGGGCCAAAGAGGTACGCTTGATCAGTGACATAGGGGAGCAACTGGGAATTTTGACGCTGGATAAAGCTATGGAATTGGCGGAAGGGCGCGGTCTGGATCTGGTGGAAGTGGCTCCGACGGCCAATCCCCCGGTGTGCAAAATTATGGACTACGGCAAGTATAAGTACCAGCAACACAAGAGGTCTCAGGAATCCAAGAAACATCAAAAGGTCATCCATATTAAAGAGATCAAGTTGCGACCCAAAACCGAAGAACATGATTTTCAATTCAAAAGGGAGCATGTCAAAAAATTTCTCCTAGAAGGCGACAAGGTAAAGATTACGGTTGTTTTTCGCGGAAGAGAAATGTCTCATTTTGAAATTGGAGAGGATCTTCTTATCCGGATGGCCAAGGAGGTAGCAGAGGAAGGCGCAGTTGAACAGTCGCCGAAAAAGGAAGGGCGGAACATGACTTTGTTGCTGACGGCTAAAAATCATGGTCAGAAGAAAGAAAAGCCTAAAAAGGAAGGTTTGGAGAATGCCAAAGATCAAAACGAATAGAGCGGCGGCTAAGCGATTTAATATTACCGCTGGAGGTAAGATCAAGATCAAGAAATCGCATGCTCGTCATATATTGACAAAGAAGTCAAGGAAAAGAAAACGCAAACTCAGAGGCCCCTCTTATCTGTGCGAGGCGAATGTGAGAGCGGTAAAGAGGATGATTCCGTATAAATAACACCGGCCCGGTTCCAGGCAGGACTATGATATCAGGAACTATGATATAACTATGATATACAGATGTGCCGGGAAATAAAGATGCGCCTATTTTAGCAAATGTGATCATAATCCCTTAGTTATAGAAGGAGAGTATTAGAATGCCAAGGGTTAAGAGAGGTGTCGTTGCTCGTCGACGGCACAACAAAGTCTTGAAATTGGCCAGGGGCTACCGGGGCGGAAAGAGCAAATTGTTCCGGACCGCCAATGAGGCGGTTAATAAAGCTCTTGCCTATGCTTTTCGGGACCGGAAGGTCCGTAAAAGAGAATTTCGAAAGCTGTGGATTATCAGAATTAACGCAGCAAGCCGTCTCCATGGTCTTTCCTATAGCGTGATGATGAATGGTTTGACCAAAGCAGGGGTGGATTTGAATCGTAAGATTTTGGCGGAACTAGCGGTCAACGATCCCAATGTTTTTTCAGAATTGGCCAAAGTGGCTAAAAACGCCTTGTAAAAATTAATTTTTTATGTCCAAACAATGTGCAAGCAATCCCCAAGGCAATGATAGAACAATATATTTCCCTAGCTGAACAGCTTAAAAAAATACAAACTGAAGCAAATAACGAGATCCTGGCGGCCCAGGACCTTGACTCGCTTGAAAGTATGCGGGTCAAGTATCTTGGGCGTAATGGACTTTTGCCTCAGCTTATGAAAAAAATCGGCTCCTTACCTGAAGAGGAAAAACCCACAGTTGGTAAACTGACTAATGAGTGCAAAGGACTGATTGAAGAAGTATGGCAGGAAAAATGCTCACAACTGAAGCTGGATGCTGCACAGAGGAAAGAAAAAATCGATTTGACGTTGCCTGCGTGTCCTTTCTTTATAGGTCGCAAGCACCCCATAACCCTGATCATGGAGGATGCTTATAAGATATTTGCCGGATTAGGGTTTGGTATTGTCGAGGGTCCGGAAATCGAGAGTGATTATTATAACTTTGAAGCTTTAAATTTTCCCAAAGAGCACCCTGCCAGAGATATGCACGATTCGTTTTATATCTCGGAGGATGTTCTCTTAAGGACCCATACATCTCCTGTGCAGGTGCGGATTATGGAGAAGACTCAACCTCCGATTCGTATCATTGCTCCGGGAAAGGTCTACAGAAGAGATGCGGATGTAACTCATAGCCCCATGTTTCATCAGATCGAGGGGTTGCTGGTTGATACCTCTTCTTCCTTCAGTGAATTAAAGGGAATTTTGACCGCTTTTGTCCATCAGATGTTCGATCCAATGACTTCCCTACGGTTTCGGCCAAGCTTTTTCCCCTTTACCGAGCCCAGTGCAGAGATTGATATCAGTTGCGTTATGTGCCGGGGTGCAGGGTGTCGGGTTTGCTCCAATACGGGGTGGCTCGAAATCCTTGGAGCAGGCATGGTAGACCCTGAAGTCTTTAAGGCCGTTGGCTATGACCCTGAAGTCTTTAAGGGGTTCGCGTTTGGGATGGGAATGGAAAGAATTGCCATGCTGAAATACGGAATCGGCGATATTCGCTTGTTCTATGAAAATGATTTGCGTTTTCTGACTCAATTTTAGGAGGTAACGGTCAAAAGTCGAAGGTCAGGGAATACTAAACCAGAATACCCGAAAAAAAACGAAAAAACATGAAAATCAGTTATAAGCTTATCCAACAATATATCAACTGTCCATTAAGTCCCGAAGAACTTGGCGAAAAGCTGACGATGGCTGGCCTGGAAGTAGGTGCCGTCGAAAAGATCGGAGGGAACCTCTCTCTCTGCGTGGTAGGACAGATTCTTGAAATCAATCCGCATCCCCAGGCGGACCGGCTGACTGTTTGTCGTGTTAATGCGGGTGCCGAGGATCTGACTATTGTCTGCGGCGCCAAGAACATGAAGGCAGGCGACAAGGTCCCTGTGGCCCTGATAAACTGCAAATTACCCGGTGGTTTTACCATCAAAAGATCCAAGCTCCGGGGAGTTGTCTCGGAAGGGATGATGTGCTCGGAAACAGAGCTTGGCCTCAGCGATGAATCATCGGGATTGTTGATTTTGCCGGAAGATGCTCCCATAGGGGCGGAAATCGCCTCCTATCTGGGGCTGGATGATGCAGTTTTGGAAGTGGAGCTTACCCCTAACCGGGGTGACTGTCTTTCCATCCGCGGTATTGTCCGGGAAATTAGCGCGTTAACCGGAAAAAAGTCGAATAAGATATTGGTTGATCCTAACGAAGAGGGTGAAAAAATCGATGATCTCGTAACCATAGAGATAGTAGATCCTGACCTTTGCCCTCGTTATACGGCCAGACTCATTTCGGGAGTCACCATTGGCCCATCCCCTTTATGGCTTGTTCAGAGACTGAAATTTATCGGGCTTCGCTCTATCAATAACGTGGTGGATGTCACCAATTTCGTTATGATGGAATGGGGACAGCCATTACATGCCTTTGATTATGACCTCATTCAGGGCAGGAAGATCATTGTCCGCCGGGCCAAAGATAACGAAAAAATCGTTACTCTGGATAAGGTCGAAAGGTTATTGACTCCCCTGAATCTGGTAATTGCAGATGCAGAGCGGCCCGTTGCTCTGGCCGGAGTAATGGGCGGTGCCAATACCGAAGTTTCCGACCAAACCGTAAATATTCTTCTGGAAAGCGCCCTTTTTAATCCTGCACAGATTCGCCGGACCGCCAGTTTCTTTGGGCTCCACAGCGAGGCTTCGCATCGATTCGAGCGGGGGATTGATCCTGATAGTGTGGTTTTGGCCTTAAACCGGGCTGCACAATTAATCCTTGAGGTGGCAGGGGGAAAGACGGCCAAAGGGGTCGTCGATATTTATCCCAGGCCATTCCAGCCCAGAACCATTCCTTTGCGATTGTCCGTGCTCAAGGATGTCCTTGGGACACAAGTCCCCCAGGAAAGAGTTTTGGGTATCCTGCATGATCTGGATTTTCAGGTAACGCAGACGGATGAAAATAATCTGACAGTGGTCGTGCCTCCTTTCCGTTGGGACATTGAACGGGAAATCGACTTGATTGAGGAAATAGCCAGGATTTACGGCTACTCAAATATTCCTCTCGCGTTTCCGGCAGCAGCTCTTTCTCCTGAACAGAAAACAAAACCCAAGGATTTTGAAACAAAAATCAGGAATGTCCTCGTTGGGTTGGGCTTTTGTGAGGCCATCAATTTCAGTTTCATTTCAGGGAAAATTCTCGATGACCTTCCAGCTATAGATCCATCCTTAAGTTCCGGCATAGGAAGTTCCGGTTCAGGCGGGGAAGGGAGAGTTTACCTCAAGAACCCTCTGGCTGAGAGTAATAATGTCATGAGAACTTCACTGATACCCGGCTTACTTGAAAATGTGGCTTATAATCAAAACCGGCAGATAGAAAACATTCGATTATTTGAGATCGGTAAATGTTTTTTTCCCGATAATGGATCTTTGCCCAATGAAAAAATGATACTGGCTTTGGTCATGCAAGGGACCAGGGAGCCTCAGTCGTGGAGAGGCAACCCAGAGCCCCTGACCTTTTTTGATGTCAAGGGTGTGGTTAAGGCCTTAATGGTTGGGCTTAAGGTTTCGGATTATGTCATATCTCCGAAAGATACTTCGTGGCTTGGGTCATCTCAGTCGGCCTGTCTGAAGGACCCGGTCCTGCAGATCGGCTATCTGGGGAAGGCAGGGCAGAATATTCTGGAATATTTCGGTATCGAGAAGGAAGTTTTTGCTGTGGAGTTGCAGGTAGAACTTCTTAAGGCTTCGGAAAAGATGACCTTAAAGGTCATTCCCCGGTATCCTTCCGTATCGCGGGACTTGGCGCTGATTGTCCCTGATGAAGTAACCTATCAGGAGGTTGAGCAGAGTATCTGGGAGATGGGTATTGAAATTTTGCAGGAAATTCAGCTTTTCGACCTGTATAAAGGAGAGCAGATTCCTGATGGGAAAAAAAGTTTGGGGTTATCGTTGACCTATCAATCCCTGGCCAAGACCTTAACCGATCAAGAGGTCAATACCGTCCATGAAAAGGTTATTGACCATTTGAGTCAAAACTTTTGCGCTTCGCTACGGGAGTGATTACTGATAGTATCCCTATGCCTGTTGATAAGATTGCTCAGATAAAAGCACGAATTATAGACGTTTCAGCGTTAGTGGAAAGATTGCGCGAAGAAAATCTGAGGTTAAAGGGAAAAGTGCTTGAGTATGAGCAGCTTTTAAAACAAAAAGAAATCGAGTTGCAGGAGAATAAAAAAAAGTTCCAGGCTTTTTCGGCTATAGAGCGAGAGAATAAGCAATTACAAATCGATAGAGAAACGCTTCAGAAATCTGTTGACCAGATGATTGAGGGGTTGAAAGGACTTTAAATCAGGTAAATATTTCATGTCAGAATTCAGCCAAAAAACTACCATTGAGATTTTGGGCGAAGAATACGCCATTAAAAGTGATATCCCACCCAGAGAGGTGCGCAGACTGGCTGGTTTTGTTAATGACAAAATGGAAGGCATCAGGCACAAAGCTAAGAGCATGCCGTCACATACGGTAGCTGTTCTGGCCTGTTTAAATATAGCTGAAGAATTGTTCACAGTAAGAAAGCAGCTTGAAGAAACCCAAAATTTGATGGAGGAAGAAACAACTAATATTCTTAAACTGCTGGATGAGTCTTTTTCATCTGCAAATGAATACTGAATTTCCAGGTCTGAATGATGAGCGGTCTTTTGCGGGTAGAAGTAAAATTTTTACCGGTCAATTGAGGGCACATGAGAATGCCTTTATATCTTCTCATTAAAATACATAGGTACCTTTTACTTGGTAGGATAAATTTCACATCTTGAAAATATATAGTGGAAATGATATAGTATGTGTGAACCCCTGCTATACAGGTGATAGATTTGAAGGTTTTGAGCCAACAGTTAAAAAAACGGGAGTCCAACTTTGAGTGTGGAAAATATGCCCTTGAAAAAAGGGATTTTTGAAACATTCAAGAGGGCACCCACCTGGTAACCCAGGTTCAAGCTCTCATATCTACACGGTAGAAGCGGGGGGGAACTTAAATTCAAGATTTCATACCAGAAAAGACCCTTCATACATCATACATACCTCGCCTTGGTATTCTTCATGCCGATGATTAAATCATCAGGCAGTTGAGGAAGTCTTAATAAGTAAAATCTCAATAAACAGCCTCAAAAAATATTATTATTTCATTCAGGAAATGTATTCATTCTAGAAACGGATTCACTCTAGAAAAGGATTCACTCAGGGAATGTTGCTATTTTAAGGAATATCGCGTTCTCTTTGTCAATGAAGCAAGGAACATGGAAAAAGGGATTATCCGCAAGAGATTAATTTCGCAAAGAAATAAGGTTTCTCTGGAGGATCGGCAAAAAAAAAGCCAGTTGATCAGGGATCAACTCACTCAGATTCCTGATTTCTCCACAGCTCTGACTATTATGGCTTACGTTTCATTTGCAAGTGAGGTTATCACCCAAGGAATAATAACTCACTCGCTTCATGAGAAAAAAAGAGTAATCGTACCGGTTGTGGATGTTGGCCGTCATCATCTGCTTTTATCGGAAATCGAGCAGTATGATGAATTAGTTCCTTCTACGTATGGCATCATGGAGCCTCAACAGGTGCGAATTGTACAGCTTGATCAGATTGAGCTGTTCATTTTACCTGGAGTCGCTTTTGATGAAAAGGGAGTAAGACTGGGTTATGGAGGGGGATACTTCGACCGTTTACTCGGTGATAAAAATCAACACCGAAAATTGATTGGCCTTGCCTTTGAAATGCAGATGCAAAAGGAACTTCCTTGTTCGCCTCATGATGTTTTTATGGATATGGTTATCACGGAAGAAAAGGTAAGGTCTTTCGGCTCTGGACCATGAGAGCCTTAATATTTAAAGGGGGTGAGTAAGATTAGTGGAGAGATCTATGTTGTACTTATAGTTATTGTCGCTGCTGTTTGTCTCTTTGCGGGATATATCGTTCGAAAGAAATTTTCCGAGAATAAGCTCGTGAATGCTGATGCTATGGCTCAAAAGATCATTGCTGAGGCTGAAAAAGAGGCAAACAATAAGAAGCGGGAAGCAGTTTTAGAAGCTAAGGATCGTTTATATCAGTCAAAGGCGGAATTTGAAAGGGAAACCAAGGATAAAAAAGCTGACTTACAAAAGATGGAAAAGCGGCTTTCCCAAAAGGAGGAAAACCTTGACCGAAAAGTAGAAGTGCTGGATAAAAAGGAGCAGGAACTCAACACCAAATCCAAGACTCTGGCGGGCAGGGAGAAAGAGCTCAGCCAGAAAATTGCTGAATATGATACGATTACTCAGGAGCAGAAGAACATGCTGGAAAGAATCTCCAACATGAGTTCCGAAGAGGCCAAAGCCATGCTTATGGCCAAAATGGAGAATGAAGCTCGACATGATGCCGTGCGGTTGATTAAGAAAATCGAAGAAGAGGCCAAGGAGACTGCGAGCAAAAAGGCCAAGGAAATTATCAGCCTGGCCATTCAGCGTTATGCTGCGGATGAGGTGGTGGAAGCTACCGTTTCCATGGTGGAGTTGCCCAACAATGAGATGAAAGGAAGAATTATAGGCCGTGAAGGGCGTAATATCAGGGCCCTCGAAATGGCTACTGGCGTGGACCTGATCATTGATGATACGCCGGAGGCAGTGATTATTTCCGGATATGATCCCATTCGAAGGCAGGTAGCCAAGCAGGCCCTTGAAAAGCTTATTGTCGATGGCCGAATCCATCCGGCCCGTATTGAAGAAGTGGTAAACAAGTGCCAGAAAGAGATTGAGAATTCCATTCGAGAGGAAGGGGAAAAGACAACTTTCGAATTGGGTGTGCATAATATTCATCCGGAAGAGTTGAAACTGATCGGCAGACTTCGCTATCGTACCAGCTATGGGCAAAATGTCCTGCAGCATTCCAAAGAGGTCGCTTACCTGGCTGGGATTATGGCCGCAGAGCTTGGAGTTGATATTCAATTAGCCAGAAGGTGCGGTTTACTGCACGATATCGGCAAGGCAGTAGACCATGAGGTGGAGGGCTCGCATCCTAAAATTGGTGCGGAATTAGCCAAAAAATATAATGAGTCACCTGAGGTCATTAATGCCATTGCCTCTCATCATGAGGACGAAGAGCCTAAAGGAATAGTCGCTGTTTTAATTCAGGCTGCCGATACCCTGTCTGCTGCGCGTCCTGGAGCACGTAAAGAAAGCCTGGAGACCTACATCAAGCGACTGGGGAACCTGGAAAAAATCGGAAGCTCGTTTAAAGGTGTAGAGAGTGCCTACGCCATTCAGGCAGGAAGAGAGATCCGGATCATTATTGAGGCGGAAAAAGTTGGTGAGAACCATCTGGGGAACCTGGCCAGGGATATTGCCAAGAAGATCGAAGAGGAATTAGAATATCCAGGACAGATCAAAGTCACTCTGATCCGTGAATCCAGAGCTGTAGAATACGCTAAGTAAATTCGAGGCTATCATGGGAGCAGGAGGCAGGCATATTTTCCTCTTCCTGCTCTCATTTTTAACCTCTTCCCCAATAACCACTCGCTGAAGAATAAACTGGTACTCATGAAAATATTATTTATTGGTGATATAATCGGTCAGGGAGGCAGAGATGTAATCAAGGAATTACTCCCTGAGATATTTCGGGATCATCAGATTGATTTTTGCATTGCCAATGGTGAGAATGCTGCTGCCGGTTTGGGGATAACCCCTCAAATTGCTCAAGAGCTCTTACAGTATAAGATCGATGTTCTGACATCGGGAAATCATATCTGGGATAAAAAAGAAATCCTCAATTATATTTCAACGGAAAAACGTCTGCTGCGGCCTGCCAACTATCCGAATGCGCCGGGCCATTCTGCGGAGGTCTACTTATCCGCAACCGGAACAAAAGTCGGGGTGATGAACCTTTCCGGCAGAATTTTCATGGCCCCTCTGGATTGTCCCTTTCGGACCGCCTCAAACAAACTTCAGGAGCTGCAAAAGGAGTGCAATATCATTATTGTGGATTTCCATGCAGAGGCTACTTCGGAAAAACAGGCTATGGGCTGGTACCTGGACGGGGAAGTCAGCGCAGTAATCGGCACCCACACCCATGTTCAGACCGCTGATAATACCATTCTACCCAAGGGCACTGCTTACATGACGGATGCAGGCATGACAGGCCCTTTTGACTCGGTTATTGGCATTGAAAAAGATATCGCCATCCAAAAGTTTATTACCCAAATGCCTCATAAATTTCAGGTCGCCAAAAGAGATCTGCGCCTGAACGGCGTGGTGATCGATGTAGACTCAAACACGGGCACAGTGAGGAAGATCCAAAGACTCCAAATCAGCATGTGAGTCACCCCGTCATGCACTGGCCTCCACAATTTCCCTTCGTACATCTCGGAAAACGACCTGTACATACCTGCATATACATACGACTAATTGAACCATAGAGGGGTGCACCCTATCGGACGGGAAAGCGGACGGCTGAGACGTCCGCGCTCCAAAAGTCCGCCCGAAGGGCGTTGAGGTTATCGTGCCAGAAGTTTTTATTTATTTCAGGCGAAATTCCAGCCATTGGTGGAGCTTTAGGTTTGTATCTTTCCTAACCGCTGATTCCTGGCTATTGATTCCTAACCACTGATCAATGGACCATTAACTGAAAGCTTTTACCGAAAGTTTTTACCGATCCAGCATAGGCACATACTGACGGTTGTGGTCACCGATATATTGCTGAGTAGGGCGGAAGATCCGGTTATCCCCAACTTGCTCCAGCCAGTGCGCTGCCCAGCCCACGACTCTGGAGATGGCGAAAATACAGGTGAAAAGATCGATTGGAATGCCCAGACATTCATAAACAATACCTGAGTAAAAATCCACATTCGGACACAGATTCTTATGGGACAGCTTCTGATCGACAACCTCTTCCAGCTTGAGAGCGATCTTGTATAAGGTTTTGATTTCCTCTCCTGGATAAGCGTCAAGCAGGTCGGGAATAAGGCTCTGCAGGAGCATTGCCCGCGGGTCTTTGGTCTTGTAGACTCGGTGCCCGATTCCCATGATTTTGGCTCTACTTGTTATTTTTTCATCCACAAAGGATTCCACGTTATCCGGATGTCCGATAGAATAGAGCATGCGGATGACCCGCTCATTGGCACCTCCGTGGAGAAAGCCGCTCAAGGCCCCAATTCCTCCTGAAATCGAGGAATAAATACTGGCCTGAGTAGAACTGATTACCCTGGTAGCAAAGGTGGAGGCGTTCATGGTGTGCTCCATGTGCAGGATCAGGCACTTATCGAGTACCCGTGCAGCTTCAGGGTTTGGAGGATTACCGGTCAGCATGTAAATGATATTTTCCGCATGATTGTATTTGGATTGTGGTGGAATCGGTTCCTCTCCGTTGCGATGACGTTCGATAGCTGCCAGGACCGTCGGTAATCTGGCAATGAGTGAAATAGCTCGCCGCAGGTTGTGGCGGGGAGAGCAAATATCATCAGCGTAATAATCCTCTCCCTGGAGGAGAACCGTAGCGGTCTGAAGAGCGATCATGGGATGCATACCCACAGGAAAATGGGTAATTGCCTCGCGGATAGCATTGGAGATGTAACGGGATTTGGTCAACAGGGTTTTAAACTGACTCCATTCCCGCTCAGATGGAAGATGTGAATAAAGTAAAAGGTATGCGGTTTCTTCGAAATTACTGTGATCGACCAGATCTTTAACATTAATACCACGGTACTCCAGAACTCCTCTCGTTCCATCGATATGGCTGACGGAAGACTTGCTGCAGATAACTCCTTCAAGACCGGGGCGATAAGACTCTTCCGTTTTAGGTGCCGCTTTAGCCTCCTCTTTAGGCTCATCTTGCGTCAAAATGATACCTTCTTGGTTTTCCATAGTTTTCTCCTTTCCATAGTTTTCTCCATTCCATAGTTTTCTCCATTCCTTTGCATTCCGACAGGTAATCCGACAGGTAAATAGACGAATAATCCAGATTCTTTTACACCTTGGCAAAAATTATACCATAAAATCAAAACCAAAACCATACCAAGTACTCTATCCCGACATATTCCTCATCTTTGTGGGAGCATCGAGCATCTTTATTCCGATAGAGCCAGGGTTTTTCTTTCCTTACCAAAAGAAAACAAGTTCTTATTAGGTTAAGGTATGAATTAAGGTATGAATTTTATTTCATATTATAGTTTGCGAACTCAACCCTTTATTAAATATAATGTTATATGAATAATAAATATAAAGTATGAATAATTTTTCATATTGCCTGATCTTTTTAATCGGGCAATTTACTCATTTATCAATTTTTATTGAATAATTAGTTGAAAACCTAAGATATTTATTTTTAATGATAAAAATTGTCTGTGGCACAATTTATGCCTTCGTTTTTATCTCATTATAAACTTAATTGTTGGTATTCTTGAAAGAGTTTTATTTTCACACCTTTGTTTCTCCTCCATCTTTTTTGGTAAAAGCACCCAAATTTCATACAGGTGCTAAGAATCTATCTCCAAAGCCTCTAAAATCAAGATTGATTACCCATTCAAAAGAGGGTCTGGAATAGGTTTTTGGTACATAATCTTAAGCGATTTGAAATTTCTGATCACTTTATTCCTTGGAATGACATTATTCATCAATAAGCGGGTGTCTACCCTTAAGGTTTACTACTACTCAGGTTCATATGTGCTTGCCTGAGTAGTTAAGGCTTAAAAGTATTGCCAATTTAAAAGGAGAAAAGATGTTATGAGAAAACCAGTTATTTTATATGTTATTTTGTGGCTAATGGTAATATTGGGAGTATTAGCAGGCGCTATCCCTTATGCAAGAGCTGGCGGTCTGGCCGACAGTGCATGGCCATGCTGGGGTCATGATATACGGCACACCGGACAAAGCCAATATGTTGGAGCGCAGACCAATACTTTGAAGTGGAGCTACGAAACGGGCAGCTATGCCACCACCTCCCCGGTGATAGGGGCAGATGGCGCGGTCTATTTCGGATGTGATGATGGCACGGTCTATGCCCTCAACCCGAATGGCAGCCTGAAGTGGAGATACAAGACGGTGGGCGGGGTCTGGTCCACGCCTGCCATAGGAGCAGATGGCACAATCTATATCGGAAGTGATGATAAGAAAGTCTATGCCCTTAACCCTGACGGCAGCCTGAAGTGGAGATATCAGACAGGGGAATGGGTCCATTCTTCACCGGCCATAGAGGCAGATGGCACGGTCTATTTCGGATGTGATGATAATAAGATATATGCCCTCAATCCTGATGGCAGCCTGAAGTGGAGCTATCAGACTGGAGGAACAGTCAGCCCTGGAGGAGAAATTTATGCCTCATATTCTTCACCGGCCATAGGAACGGATGACACGATCTATATCGGAAGTATGGATGGGAAACTCTACGCCCTCAACCCTGATGGCAGCCTGAAGTGGAGCTACCAGACAGGGGGAGGAATCCAATCCTCACCGGCCATAGGGGCAGATGGCACAGTCTATGTTGGAAGTTATGATGACAAGGTCTATGCCCTCAATCCTGACGGCTACCTTAAGTGGAGCTACCAAACGGGGGGCGGGGTGTGTTCCTCAGCGGCCATAGGAGCTGATGGTACGGTCTATGTCGGTAGTGGGGATGCCAGATTCTATGCCCTCAATCCTGATGGCATACTGAAATGGAGCTACCGGACGAATGGCTATATCGATTCCTCACCGGCCATAGGGGCAGATGGCACAGTCTATGTCGGGGGTAGTGATACCCAGGTCTATGCGTTCAACCCGGATGGCAGCCTTAAGTGGAACTACCAGACGGGGAAGTGGATTCATTTCACACCGGCTATAGGGTCAGATGGCACGGTCTATATTGGAAGTTGCGATGGCAAGATCTATGCCTTTGGCAAGGTCAATCCTGAGATCTGCGATGGCAAGGATAATAATGGCGATGGCCGCATAGACGAAGGCATAAACCCCAGACCATGTTCCAAAGGCCAGGGGACGGAAGTCTGCCAGAGTGGCCAGTGGATTTGTAATACGACTCCTGTGACCGGATCAAAGGGTTGGTCAGCGGGAATCGATCCTTTTGTGTACGCTTCCGATCCTCAACCGAATCAAATGAATGTAGCGGTATCAGAGGTCATTACCATTATTTTTACTTCTCCCATGGACCCCATCACTACGGCTAATGCTTTCTATTTCTATGCCGAGGGAACAGGCGAGAGTGGAAATCTCAAGGGAAAGGGAACCTTGAAAATAGAGGATGCAGTTTTGACTTTTGTTCCCTCATCCGATTTACAGCCTGGAACAACATACTGGGTCAAGGTTAAATCCACGGCTACGGACATAAACGCCCACTACCTGGATGGTGATAGTAATGGCGTAGGCGGAGAAGAAGGGGAAGACGACTGGAAGGTTATGTTCACGACGGCAACTCAAAATCCTCAGCCGCCATCTTCCACAGGGGGGAATTGGAGTGAAGTATACGACCAAATGAACAGTGGTCTTATGGGGAAAGTGAGTTGCCTGGCCGTAGATAGCCGGGACCTGCTGTGGGTCATAACAAAGGAAGAAAATCACATCTATTGTTTTGATGGCCATACCTGGGAGAATAAAACTCCCTTTGTCAGCCGTTTCCAGATCAGCGGTTTCCCGTGTATGACTATCGACAATCAAGACCGGGTATGGGTTGGTCTCGATACTTGCCTTTTGAGTGACCCCGATGCTCCCAGGTTAGCCAAATGGGAAAACAATACCTGGCAAACAATCTCTGCCAGGACACTCAATCTTGCCCAGTATGAAGACCTTATCAAAATAGCCGCTGATTCTTTAGGCAATCTCTGGATGGTTACCAGCGGCGGACAGGTTCTCACCTATTGCAATGGCCAGGTTATCAGCCATCCGATCTATGGGCTTTCAGCAGGTGACATTACCTCGGTGACGATTGACCGTGAAAATAACGTCTGGGTCGGGACAACATTTTTTGGTGTTTATAAGCTGGGCAGTGGAGGAAATAGCTGGGAGGATTATTTCTATGTAATTCCCCTCTCTCAGGCCAGGTTTTTAGGAACCGTTAATTATTGTATCACCGATATGGGCGCTGATTCGGATGGAAATATATGGGTTGGCACAAACGACGGGCTTCTGAAGCTGAATCCGTTCGATGGATCGTACGGTGGTTTATGGATTCATTATATCCTGCCTGATAGTAATCAGGGGCTGTCACAAAAAGACCAGTCTGTGACAGCTCTGGCTGTTGGTCCGAATAGCAGCACAGTCTGGGTAGGAACTGGAACCGGAATAAAGCGATTTGATGGGAACAGTGAATGGACAAATTTTGCAGGAGAAAAAGGCAATGGCATTGAATTATCGGGGCAATTTATCAACGCCCTGGCCATAAATTCCCGCGGTGAAGCCTGGATCGGGACGGAATATGGGCTGGTGATGCGAAGTGTAACCTTAAATACCGGCGCTTACGGAACAGCCTCCTCCACTTCACCATGTGGCGGCGTGAGCGGCAGCGAGTGTATGATCATCCCGGATGGCAGTCTGAAGTGGAGCTACCAGACGGGGAACTGGATCGGATCCAAACCGGCCATAGGGAAAGATGGCACAATCTATATCGGAAATTATGCCAACAAGGTTAATGCCCTGAATCCGAATGGCAGCCTGAAGTGGAGCTACCAGACGGGAGGACCTGTCTGGTCATCACCGGTCATAGGGGCAGATGGCACGGTCTATGTCGGAAATGATGATAACAAGGTCTATGCATTCAACCCGAATGGCAGCCTGAAGTGGAACTACGAGACGGAGAATTGGGTCGAATCCACACCGGCCATAGGAGCAGATGGTACGGTCTATGTCGGAAGTAATGATAATAAGGTCTATGCCCTGAATCCGAATGGCAGCCTGAAGTGGAGCTACCAGACGGGAGGATCTGTCTGGTCATCACCGGCCATAGGAGCAGATGGCACGATCTATGTCGGAAGTAATGATGACAAGGTCTATGCGCTCAGGTCTGATGGCAGCCTGAAGTGGAGCTACCAGACAGGGAATAATGTCTATTCATCGCCAGCTATAGGAGCAGATGGCACAATCTATATCGGAAGCGATGATTACAAGGTCTATGCTATTAACCCGAATGGCAGCCTGAAGTGGAGCTACGAGACGGGGAACAGTGTCAAATCCACACCGGCCATAGGAGCAGATGGCACGGTCTATGTCGGAAGTTTTGATAATAAGGTCTATGCGCTCAGGCCTGATGGCAGCCTGAAGTAGAGCTACCAGACGGAGAACGATATCTATTCCTCCCCAGCCATAGGGTCAGATGGCACGATCTATATCGGCAGTATAGATAGCAAGGTCTATGCACTCAACCCTGATAGCAGCCTGAAGTGGAGCTACGAGACGGAGGGGGAGGTCTGGTCCTCACCGACTATAGGAGCGGATGGCACGGTTTATATCGGAAGCTATGACGGCAAGGTTTATGCGTTTGGGCTAGTAAATCCTGAGATCTGTGATGGCCAGGATAACGATGGCGATGGCCAGGTAGATGAGGGCCTTATCTCCCGGCCCTGCTCAACTGCATGCGGCACAGGGCAGGAGACCTGCCGGAATGGCCAGTGGGTTGGATGCAGCGCACCGCAGCCACAAACCGAAGTCTGCGATGGCCAGGATAATGACTGTGATGGCCAGATTGATGAGGGAGGTGAAAATGTCTATTATAGAGATGCCGATGGGGATGGTTACGGCAATCCTTTGGTAAGCTGGCAGGCTTGCTCTGTCCCTGCCGGTTACGTTAGAGATGATACCGATTGTGACGACATAGATAGCAATGTTCATCCTGGAGCAATGGAAATCCCATGCAACGGCAAGGATGATGAGTGCCAGGGAGGAGATAGCGGAACCAATTGCGGTTCTGCATCATCCCTATTATCTCCACCGCAATTTGCCTGGATGATTCCTCCGCGTGTGCCCTGGTATTTCAACTCCCCTAGTGGAGTAGCCGTGGATGGGAGCGGCAATTTTTATGTGGCTGATAGTGATAATAACCGCATCCAGAAGTTTGATTCAAACGGCACATTTTTGGCCACATGGGGAAGTGAGGGCTCAGGGAATGGTCAATTCTCTTGGCCTCGTGGCATAGCAGTAGATGTGAGCGGCATGGTCTATGTGGCTGATAGAGGTAATAACCGCATCCAGAAGTTTGATTCAAACGGCGCTTTTTTAGCCACATGGGGAAGCTATGGCCCAAGGGCTGGTCAATTCGATTGGCCTTGTGGCATAGCCGTAGATGGGAGCGGCATGGTTTATGTAGCTGATGCGGGTAATCACCGCATTCAGAAGTTTGATTCAAACGGAGCATTTTGGGCCACGTGGGGAAGCTATGGCTCAGGTGATGGTCAATTCTCTTGGCCTCGTGGCATAGCAGTAGATGTGAGCGGCATGGTCTATGTGGCTGATACGGAGAATCACCGCATCCAGAAGTTTGATTCAAACGGCGCTCTTTTGGCCACATGGGTAAGCTCTGGCTCAGGTGATGGTCAATTCGATAGTCCTTTTGGCATAGCCGTAGATGGGAGCGGCAATGTCTATGTGGCTGATAGCTGGAATCACTGCATCCAGGTGTTTGATTCAAAAGGCGCATTTTTAGTCACGTGGGGAAGCTATGGCTCCGGGGCTGGTCAATTCGATTGGCCTTGTGGCATAGCAGTAGATGGGAGCGGCATGGTTTATGTGGCTGATACATATAATAACCGCATCCAGAAGTTTGATTCAAAAGGCACATTTTTGGCCACATGGGGAAGCTATGGCACAGGTGATGGTCAATTCCAATATTCTTCTGCCATAGCCGTAGATGTAAGTGGCATGGTCTATGTGGCTGATGCTGGTAATCACCGCATTCAGAAGTTTGATTCAAACGGTGCATTTTTGGCCACATGGGGAAGCTATGGCTCAGGGGCTGGTCAATTCCAATATCCTTCTGCCATAGCCGTAGATGTGAGTGGCATGGTCTATGTGGCTGATAGTAATAACCACCGCATCCAGGTGTTTGATTCAAAAGGAGCATTTTTAGCCAAGTGGGGAAGCTATGGCTCAGGGGCTGGTCAATTCCGATATCCTCGTGGTATAGCCGTTGATGGTAGCGGCAATGTCTATGTGGCTGATAGTGATAATCACCGGATCCAGAAGTATGATTCAAAAGGCACATTTTTGGCGACATGGGGAAGCTCTGGCTCAGGTGATGGTCAATTCCAATATCCTTCCGGCATAGCCGTCGATGTGAGCGGCATGGTCTATGTGGCTGATAGGGAAAATGACCGGATGCAGAAGTTTGATTCAAAAGGCGCATTTTTGGCCACGTGGGGAAGCTCTGGCTCAGGGAATGGTCAATTCCTTTGGCCTAGTGGCATAGCTGTAGATGGGATCGGCATGGTCTATGTGGCTGATAGTGATAATCACCGGATGCAGAAGTTTGATTCAAAAGGCACATTTTTGGCCACGTGGGGAAACTATGGCTCAGGGGATGGTCAATTCTCTTCGCCTCTTGGCATAGCAGTAGATGGGAGCGGCGCGGTCTATGTAGCTGATACGTATAATAACCGCATCCAGAAATTTACTGTTGAGCTCAATGGCCAGGGTACCTCCAATTCGAATATAGTTAGCATATCAGGGGAGTCTGCTATCATAGGAATAAAAGAAGGAGAATCCCCGGCATCCAGGGAAGTCAGGGTATCTATAGCCCTGGATACATCCTCGGATTTATTTTCCCTGACCTTTGAGCTATGGTACGATACTTCGGTCTTGACCGCAACCTCGCTTACCAGGAATTCCGAGCGGGTCAAGGTTGAGCCTTTGCCTGATTCCATTGATGATACTCAAGGGAAAGTTATTGTCAGCCTCTCGGATTTAACGGGTTCATCCGCTGTTAAGAGTGGATCGGGAAAAATCCTTGAGCTTACCTTTAAGCTGGATCAACCGGTATTGGGCAGCTACCCAATTGAGGTCAGGAATATCCGAAACGTATTCTCGACCACAGGCGAAGAGGTGAAATTGGCCAGCCGTAACGGAGAGGTGACCATACGGCCAGCAGTCTGCAACGCTGATGTTGATGATGATGGGGACCTGAATGTATTTGATCTGGTGTATCTCAACCGTTACCTTCAAGGCTTGGATATCCTGGTACCCACTGCTTTCCGTGAGACAAACCCCGCAATACCATCTGATGAGGTTATTATGGGGAGAATACTCGAAAATGAAAGTAACGATTGTTTTGACGTGGACAAGATTAATGGCTTTACGATATTCGACCTGGTTTACATAAATAGACTTCTCCAGGGGATTTCTCAGATTGTCCCCGCTGCTTTCCGTGAGACCAATCCCAATCTTGCAGCCATGTCGGACGCAGAACTGGCTGATAAGATCAATTCGTTAAAACCGCAATCCCTGACTTTGGAAAAGCTCGCGAAGTCAATGAGATTGAGAAGTGATGAAACTCTCAATCCACTGGATGATCTCTCCGGGAATAATCATGCCCATGATTATGAGAGCAGTGATAGTACCAGTGATAGCACCAGTGATAACAATGGTAACGGCTTGCCGGTAAGTCGCAAAGTTGTTGGTAATACCAACAGTATTTCCTTTGATAGTATGTCCCTGACTCCAGGGTCAACAGGGTCAACGATATCTATACCAATCCGGTTGGATGTCGATCAGGACTTGTTCTCTGCCACTTTTGACCTTATCTATGACACTTCGAAATTGAATGCGGTTTCTCTTGTGGTCGCGGATCAGGGAAGGGTTATCAAACCTCCGCTCCCTGATTCCATGAATTATGCTGAGGGAAGAGTTACCATAAACATGCTCAATATGAATGGTGATGCGGCAGTGAAAGCCGGGCAGGGGAAGATAGTGGTCATTACCTTTGAAGTGGAGAAAGATATTACTGAAGGAGATATGTCACTGGAAATTAAAAATGTTCGAAATATCTATACTACCACCGGAGTCGAAGTACCGCTTTCTATTGAAAATGGCAGAATCACCATTCAGATGCCGTAGAGGTGCAGAGGCCATAGCGGTTCAGATGCCGTAGTGGTTCAGATAGTGGAGCGGTGGACCGCTTTTGATTGAGTGAGTTAAATCGAATGTGCTAAGGGAGCATTCTCTATTCCTTGCTGTAAAAATGGGGGATGCTCCCTGAATCCCTCCTCCTGTTACCTCGACACGGCTAACGAAAGACTGTTTTACGGATACCTTCTCCAAGACCAGGACGATAATAAAACTCCTCCATTTTAGCCCCCGCCTTAGCCTTAGCACACCGCGCGGTAACACGCTGCCAATTAGACCCACTCATTATTTTTTGATAAAAGTGGGTTTTTCGTGTTATCCTTTATAAGTATAATAAAGATAAATTGTTCGTGAGTAGAGCACAAAGCCCTGCAAGAGGCATGTAAAATCCCCAACTGCCCCCTTTACAAAAAAAGGGGAGGAAGATAAACTTCCCCTTATCAGGGACAAAGGGGGAACGATAAGTGGGCACGTATTTAAAAGCGTCCTATACTTAATGTTAGGCTCCTCTTTCGTCAGAGTAACGCCCTTAAACTTAAAGGTGTTACCAGTTCAAAAGGAGAAATGGGGTCCATGAAAAAGGTATTGATTTCATCTATAGTTTTTGGGCTCATGGCAATATCAGGATCATTTGCGGGCTTTTCCAAAGCATTTACTGTTCATTACGCCAGCGCGAGCTTTTCCAAAGCAGATGGCTTGGCTGACAGTGCCTGGCCATGCATAGGTCATGATGCACGGCATACCGGACAGAGCCCGTATGTTGGAACGCAGACCGATGATCTGAAATGGATCTACCAGACGGGAGGCTGGGTTAGTTCCTCCGCGGCCATAGGAGCGGATGGTACAATCTATGTCGGGAGTGATGATAACAATGTCTATGCTCTTAATCCTGATGGCAGTCTGAAATGGAGTTTCCAGACATGGGGCCATGTCTCTTCCTCACCGGCCATAGGAGCGGATGGCACAATCTATGTCGGATCTGCTGATTACAATATTTATGCACTTAACCCTGATGGCAGACTGAAGTGGATCTACCAGACAGAGTACTATGTCAATTCCTCTCCAGCTATAGGAGTAGATGGCACAATCTATGCCGGAGGTATTGACGGAAATATCTATGCCCTTGATCCGTATGGGAATCCGGAATGGATTTATCAGACGGGGAGCTGTATCGTGTCCACACCGGCCATAGGATTGGATGGCACGGTCTATGTCGGAAGCGATGACGGCGAGGTTTATGCCTTCAACCCGGATGGCAGTCTGAAGTGGAAATACGAGGCGTTAGACTCGGTCAATTCTTCTCCGGCCATAGGAGCGGATGGCACAATCTATGTTGGAAGTTACGATAACAATGTCTATGCCCTCAATCCGAATGGCAGCCTGAAATGGAAATACCAGACAGGGGACTTTGTCGGTTCCTCACCAGCCATAGGGTTGGACGGCACGGTTTACATCGGAAGTGATGACTACAATGTCTATGCTCTCAATCCAAATGGCACCCTGAAGTGGAGCTGCCAAATAGGGGGCACTGTCCAGTCCGCACCGGCCATAGGGGCAGATGGCACGATCTATGTCGGAAGTGGTGACAAAAATGTCTATGCACTTAACCCAAATGGCGGTCTGGAGTGGAGCTATCAGACAGGGAAGGCCGTCTATTCCTCCCCTGCCATAGGGACAGACGGCACAATTTATGTCGGAAGCTGTGATGGCAAGGTTTATGCCTTTGGTATAGAAGATCGTGAGATCTGTGATGAAAAGGACAATGATGGAGACGGGGAAATAGACGAGGGCTTTGATGTTGGTAAGCCTTGTACATCAGGAATCGGAGCATGCCGGAGAATAGGCAAAATGGTCTGTCGCCTAGATGGCATGGGAACCGTGTGTGATGCCAACCCGGGCCAGCCTCAAACTGAAGTTTGTGACGGTCAGGACAATGACTGCGACGGGCAGATTGATGAAGGAGTATGCATCTCGCATAGCTACTACCGCGATGCGGACAGTGATGGCTATGGGAACCCGGCAGAATCAGTAAAGGCCAATGCGACTCCTGCGGGCTATGTGCCCGACAATACCGATTGTGATGACACAGACAAAAATGTTCATCCCGGTGCTTCTGAAATTTCCTGTAATGGAAAGGATGATGATTGCCTGAACGGGGACAGAGGCAATACACCCGGTTGCGGCCCAATAACAGGGGGAGAAAAATGTACGGAAGCCGATTCCGGGGAATTGGATATCGTCGGGGTTCAAGGAAAGACAGGAGATGAGGTTCGGATTCCTATAAGAATTAAATCCGCACCCAATGAGGTCACGGCACTTGGCTGTAAGGTCACTTATGATGCAACTGTTTTGGAATACTCAGGCTTTGAGCTTGGGGATCTGATGAAATCTTTTACGATATTTGGTGTCAATCCTACCAGCCCTGGCTGGCTCATGCTTGGAGGTATGACTTCCGATGAAGGTATTTCAAAGGGAACAAGCGGCTATCTCGTTTATTTAAAATTTATCGTCCAAGGGGGGCAAGGCGGGCAGGAAGGAGAGTGTTTTCCTTTTCAATTGGAAGACATGGAAGATCATATAGCTCATTTTTCCAAAACAGGCGCATGTCTTTGTATCCATGACTGCACCGGAGATCTTAACGGAGATGGGAAGGCCACACCACTGGACTCCCTCATTGCCTTTAAATGTTATCTTGGATCAGACACTTGTTTTGACTGCACTGACGTAAATAAAGATGGTGAGGTTACTCCTATCGATGCTTTTTGTATATTCAAAAAGTACTTAGGGCAGCCTTCCTGTTTAGATTAAGTGATTACCTTTGGCGGGGTCTTCTAACACAGCCAAAGGGTAACTACTCAGCTTCAAAGGCATAAAGGCACAAAGCCTTTTTCCCTCTGTGCCTTTGCCCCTTTGTGCCTTGGCTCCGATAAATAATCACCAATGGTTAAGGTTTCCCAGGAGATCCTTGGGTTCCTCAGATATCTGAACCAGTGGCAGGCTCACCTTTTTCTCCTCCCTGTCCAGGATTTCTCCCAGGGGAGCAAAACGAAAATCCTGCAACAGGCGAACGAGTTTCTTTTCAGTCTTGTGCAGGTTGATATAATGTCGAAACTGGTTGATCGGACCTATGGGCAAGCGGGGTTGATCAGGGTCCAGTTCCCAGGGGTGGAGATAGATAACTGCCGGACGTCTTTCCTTTTGGTTCAGTTTAAGCAAGGCCTTGTGGAGCACAGGATATGGAAGAAGGCGAAAATATCCTCCTCCGGCAATAGGGAAGTTTTGTCCCAGGATGCTGATGGTGGATAAGGGAAATTCACGGATGGATTTATTTTTCGGTGTTCGAACCCGATAGGGAAACCTCGGAGAGTCAGGTATGCCGTATCGATCATGCAAGATGGGAAAGATACTCGAATCATAGCGGAATCCCTCTTCAATTAAAATGTCGAGCGCCCAGAGCGTGTCCTGCCGTATGGAAAAAGTGGGTGCCCGATACCCTCGGATGGCCACATGAGCGATCTGCCCCAGGATTTTTTTGCTTTTGCTAAGGTCAGCACGAAATTCTTCCGGGGTCTGCCGATAGATGTCCATATGCTTGTATCCGTGTGAGGCGATCTCATGTCCCTCTCTCTGAATATCTCTCACCAATTCAGGGTAACGCTCCGCATTCCAGGCAAGAATGAAAAATGTCGCCCTGGTTCGAAACTTTTGAAACAGATTGAGAATGCGATATACATTCGATCGAATGCGGCTTTCCTGCTGTCTCCATTCCTGAAAATGGATCACCGATTCCATAGCTTTTGCCTGGAAGTAGTCTTCCGTATCAATTGAAAGTGCATTAATCATAGTTTTTTACATGGCCAATGGTGCAGCTATCCTCTCTTTTCACAGGATCTTTTCACAGGATCTATTTACAGGATCTATTTACAAGATTTTTTCGCAGGATCTTTTCGTATGATCTTTTCACAGGACGAAATTTTGAAGCGATCAATCTCCCGCGATGCGCTTCGAAAGCGCATCGATTGCCTGTGAGAGCGAAATAATCCCGGCCAGGATGATAGTATCCTCAAACTCCTGATCCTGTAAGGAAGATAAATCATCTGGGAACCAGGCTTGCTTTGGCATCTCTTCCGATTCCGCTACTCTTTGTCGGTACTTTTGATAGAGAGAGCTTACCGCATGGGAGAGCAATTCCAGTTCCTCATGTTCAGGTAGCCGGGGCAACCGGTGGGGTTTTACCGCTGCTTTTTCTTCACGTGATTTCCAGGGCTTGAAGATAGCGAATCTGTTATTATCCGCCTTTGAACTATCGGGAAGGGGGACAGATTTGAAATCTGAAATCGACGTTCCTTTTTTTATCCCAATTCCCGAACATGGGGTTTTTACCTTGCCATGTTCCTCTGCTTTTAAATTGAGTTCATCGAAAGCCTTTTTAACAAGCCATGCTTTTATCTTGTGTTTTTGCTCACCATATCCGGCCAGTAAGGCAGCATCACAGGCAATATTGATAATTCGAGGGATACCGGCCGAAGCCTTGTAGATACACTTGACAGCCTGTCCGGAAAAGGGATTGCGGGGGCACCCTGCCCTTGACAGCCGGTGTTGAATGTATTCAGTGGTTTCTTCAAAGCTTAAGGGAATGATATGAAACCAGAGGCTGACCCGCTGCTTCAGTTGCTTAAGCTGCGGGGATTCCAGCAGATTTCGCAGCTCCGGCTGCCCTACGAGAATTATATGAATCAGTTTGTCCTTTTCCGTTTCCAGGTTGGACAAGAGGCGAATCTCTTCCATCGATTGGCATGAAAGCCTCTGTGCCTCATCAATGATCAATACTACTTTGGACCCGGCTGCATAGTGCTGCAGCAAGTAGCCGTAGATCATCTTCACCAAATCAGCCTTTGACGACGAGGGGGATAATCCGACATTCAAAGGCCCCTCACATACGCGACCTTTTTCAAAGCCCTCTCCCCAGAGGGGAGATACCGGAATCTGTCCGATCTCATATTCCTCAGCGATCATCCTGAGCAATTGGTGCGGGTTCGGGCTGGGATTGGTGATATGGGCAATCCTGGCCTGTTCTCGAAACTGGGTCACAATCGCTTTGATTACCGTGGTTTTCCCTGCTCCAATCTCTCCGGTAATCACGGAAAATCCCTTATTTTCCTGAATAGCGTAATGAAGATACGCTATGGCTCGCTTGTGAATGGAACTGAGATAGAGAAAATCGGGATCAGGTGTGAGACTGAAAGGATTTTCTCTTAATTGATAAAAATTCTTGTACATGGCTTTTTTAGGGGTTTAGGGGTTGTGAGTTAGTGTTTAGGGGTTTAGGGATTTAGGGGTTTAGGGGTTAGGGGTTGTGAGTTACGGGTTGTGTGAGTTACGGGTTGCATTTTTTTCATGCGGAGTTCCCGTTTTATCAGATAGATTTTAACCGGGATTTCTCCTGGCTCCTGACTCCTGGCTTCTGGCTCCTTTTAGTAATAGTAATAGTTGGAGTATGGTCTATCTATACTGTTCAGAACAACACCCATCAGATTGGCTTTTTTCAGTTTGGCGATCGCTGATTCCAGAGCGGCCATTCTTGTTTTTCCCGCTTTCGCAACCAGCAGCACGCCATCTACCTTGAGCGAAAGAATGAAAGCGTCAGTAAACTGGTTGATCGGTGGTGAGTCAATGATAGTAAATCGATTCGGATATCTTTCTTTCACCTCCTGTAAGAGCTGTGACATCTTCAGGCTGTTGATCAATTCGGAAGGGTTAAGGGGTATTGGGCCTGCCGGTATCAGGCTTAAATTGGGAATAGAGGTTTTGATCAGTGCCTGGGAAAAGTCAACTTCATTTCGGAGAAAGTTGGCCAGACCCAAACAATTTTTATCTAATCCCAGCATCTTGTGAACCTGTGGGTTTCGCAGATCGCAGTCGATAATGAGGGCAGTCTCCTGCAGCCCCTGAGCAATAGAGATGGCCAAGTTTACTGAAGTGGTGGTTTTCCCCTCACCCATACAGGCGCTGGTAACGAGAAACAGCCGCTCTCCATTTTGCTGATTGGCGTTCAGGATCATGCTCCGCAGCACTTTGTACTGCTCAAAGGCATTGGTGCGGTCCTGCATCATAGCGCAGATACGGGAATCCAACTCCTGAAACTCGACAGATGGCACGGACGGCAAGGATGGCCTGGACGCTACATGGCCCTGGGAGAGAGATGACTGGGGGACTGAGGGACAAGGAGACAAGGAGACAAAAAGATCATCTCCCCCTCCCCCAGTCCCCGCGTTTCCCTGTCTCCCCCTCTCCCCCTCTCCCCCTCTCCCCGTCTCTTCTCTGGGGGAGAGGGCAGGGTGAGGGGCGTTCCTTTCTCGGCTTATGGCCAATGAGGATTCATTTTTTTTTCGCTCCTGGGCTGCCCTCTCCAGTGCCCGTTCAATAAAGCTCATAATGATTTTCCTTTATGGTGAAAGCTATTAAAATATATTTCGCATTAAGGAAAAAAGAATCAAAGTTACCCAAAAAATAAGAACCAGCCCCTCCAGTGCCTGATAACGATTTTGCTGTCGTTTTTCTTCTGGAGTGAGTACTCTGGGAATGGTAGCCACTACGGGAATGTGCAAATTTTCCTGGATATCGTTCTCGTCTTTTATGGTGCGGCAGAGATACTCAAAGCCCAGCATGCCTCCAAGCCCTGTGCCAAAAGATAATAAGATGCAGATCAAGGTAATCTGCAAGGGGTTGTAGGCGATGGGACTTAAAGGGAGACGGGCTTTGTCCAGGATTTTGAATCTGCTTTGTTGAGCGGATTTTTCCATTTCCTTGACCATGTGTATCTGGGCCAGGCGTTTGAGCAGTGTTTCATAAGACTCCTCATTGGCATTTTTGTCCCTGGTCAGTCTGGTCAACTCCTCTTCCTGTGCCGGGATAGAAGTCACTCGGCCAGCGTAGACTGCAACGTTTTTTTCCAGATTCTGCTGCCTGGTCTGTGAAAGATTTATTTCAATCTCAATCGCATTGAGCGATTCCTTGATTTTCTGGTAAAGCGGATTGATGACGGATGTTTCCGTGAAGGGATCGTGTCCCTCGTTTTCATTCGTTGATTGAAGAGATGCCTTTTTTTCTTTCTCAAGCTCTGCTTGCAGATTGATTACATCGGGGTAATTTTCCGTATATTGGGACAGCAATTGGGACAATTGGATCTGGAGCTGCTTAATCCGGTTCTCTCTCTGGGCAAAGGCCACGATTGAGGGTTTCTCCGCAGTCAATTGCTTTCTCAGGATTGTTCTTTTCTGCTCCAGTTCTTTGCCCTTTAATCGAACGTCAATCAATTGATCCTGAAGTTTTTGCAGATGGCTCAGATTGATGTTTGCTTCACCCGGCAGCCAGCCAGCGGTAGGGGCAGCGCCCGCATATCGCATATTTTTTTCCTTAAATTCTTTCAGCGCCTTCTCTGAGTCTTCCAGCTTTCCCTTGTATTCCTTGAGCTGCTTTTGGATAAAATTATATTCAGTCTGGGCCTGACTGCCGGTAAGCTCCAGATTTTCCTCAATGAACATATTGGCCAGAGTATTGGTGATGTCCCTGACCCGGTACGGCTCTTCTCCTGTATAGGTGATAGTGAAAAGACCGGCGCCTATATTGTCGATGGTAATATTCTCTCGTATCTGACTGATTAATATTTCAAGACCGAGGGGTCCGAGGGGCTCGGAGCGATTCTGACCGGGCTGATCAAGCCCCAATCGCCTGACTACTCTACCAAGACGATTGTTGCTGAGAATCAGGCTACGAATGGTCTTCAATTGCTCCGGATCAGTGGCTATCTCTTTATTCTGCGCCAGAGGGTTTTCAATGGTTTTTAATTCGAGCATGATCGTGCACTGGGAACGATACCTTTTGGGCAAAAGGAAACT
>Ga0307378_10001959_pt1 | contig 32443 bp, 26 predicted proteins | sample UN1MG_FD_202238 | JGI IMG/M metagenome (GOLD analysis project Ga0307378, IMG submission 202238) | Soil microbial communities from Risofladan, Vaasa, Finland - UN-1 | ecosystem: Environmental > Terrestrial > Soil > Coastal area > Acid sulfate soil | place: Finland: Risofladan, Vaasa | collected... | reverse complement strand
CATGTGGCCGTGGCAATCTCTATCCTGCGAACGGTCGAGATTGCTTCGCTTCGCTCGCAATGACAAAGAACACAATCCTTTACACAAGACAAGCTTATGTAGTGCCAGAAAAATTAGCCACACCCATGCGTAAATGGGTTGATGAGTGCACTGTACAGCGTGCAGTGGATAGCCGGGAAGGGCGGCGGCTCCCTATGGGATGCCTTACGGTATTGCCCCGCCGTTGTTTGTCATGCTGAATTAGCCTTCAGCGGACCCCTTTAAATTCCCGACCACTATGTTTGTAGAAGCAGTTCTTTTGCTTGTTTCAGAAGGAGTGCTATCTTCGTTTCGACCACGTTCCAGACCGTATCCGGGTCGAGGCTGTCATAACCATGAACAAGTACATGTCTGAATCCTATTATGCTGCGATGCTCTGAAATCTTTTCGACCGTTTCGGGACTCATGCGGTCGAGTTGCAACATTGCTTCGCCGATTATCTGAAGCTCTCTTTCCAGAGCAGAGCGAAAAACTCTGTCGTTCTTGTAATCATCGACGGTTTTGTCTTTGGTCAATTGAAGCACAAACTCAGAGCAGTTTATAATGTCGTAGAGATATTTTTTTGGATTACGAAGCGACATAGAGTCTTTTCCGGGTCTTTTCGACCGAATCGATAAAGTAAGGATTCCTTAATCCCCCCGGCTCAACAAGGTCGACCGGCCGTTTTAGAAGCCTCTGAAGTTCATCATGCATTGCAAAGAAGTTGTCAAAGCGATTGGCCTTGACCGAACTGTCGAATTCGACCAAAAGGTCAACATCGCTGCACTGCTCGTCAAACTCTTCGGTAGCCGCAGAACCGAAGACGTCAAGTGCGGCTACGTGATATTTCCTGCAAAGCTCGATAAGCTTATCCCTGTTTTGTTCTATTATCGTTGTCATACAGTTTCTTTTCAGCTATAGATTAAAGCAAACTAATCAACAATTCAACTCTCAAGACCCAAAAACTTCCTAAATTTGCCACAGAGGACACCGAGGACTCAGAGAACATAGTCAATTTATGGCTTAGCTATAGTAAATAGAAAATAGTCAATAATAAAGGCTTCGTGTACCTTCCCATTCGACGGGCTCAGGGCAGGCGTGAGCTTCGTGGTAAAAATTTTTTACTTTCCGTCAACAGCCTTGATAGAAATAAGTTAACATACCCAATAAAATACAGAAATAAGTTGTCAAAAAGATGTTACCCCACTATTCCCTGCTTTTTCTCTTGGTTCTCACACCGCCTTTGCTATAATTGTTATTATTAGTGGAAGAATTGCCCAATAGACAACGTCCCATGAAGATCCAATTGGAAATGTTGTTATGATTACAAAGCTAAGCGTATCGAATTTCAAATCGGTTCGTCAGTTGGATATCGAGTGTAAGAAGGTCAACCTGTTCATAGGCGAGCCCAACACAGGCAAGTCCAACATCCTGGAGGCGCTGGCTCTGATGTCCTGGTGCGCCAACCCTGGCCAGAATATGGACGACTACGTCCGCTTTCAAGCCACGCAGAACTTGTTCTATGACCAGGTGTTGGACCACGAGATTCACATGTCCTTGTCCCTATCAACCGGAAAACCCGACGCCGGATTGTCTGTCCGTTTCGTAAAGGACCACTTCGAGCTTCGAAGTCAGCCAACGTCTGGGGTCCTTGCTACGATAGATTACCAAGGGCAATTCAGAGGTGGCACTGCGCATCCGCAGACCGGAGACATCAAGTTCTTTCGTTTCAAGAACTTGCCGAACTACACTGACGCCACGCCGGGCGGCCTTAAACCGCCGGACGGGGCGAATCTCTTCTCTGTCGTCTTCGGTTCAGAGAGTCTCCGCGAGACCATGAAGGAGTTCTTCCGAAAATATGGGTTGAGGCTGGTCCTAAAACCCCAGGAAAGGCTCTTTGAGCTTCAAAAGCAAACAGACGACTTGGTCTTTAGCTTTCCCTATGCTCTATCGTCGGACACGCTTCGGAGGATCATCTTCTACACGGTGGCCATCGCCTCCAACAAGGACTCGATACTGGTCTTCGAGGAGCCGGAGTCTAATGCCTTTCCGTATTATACCAAGTACCTCGGGGAGCGGATCGCCCTGGACCAGAGCAACCAGTTTTTCATTGCCACGCACAATCCGTACCTGCTCTCGGCCGTCATAGAGAAAGCCCGAAAGGAAGACGTCCAGGTCTTCATCACCTACTTCAAGGACTTCCAGACGCGGGTCAAGCCCTTGACAACAAATCAGCTTTCGGAGTTGATGGAGGCTGATCCCTTCTTCAACCTGGATCGTTTCATTGAGGAAGAGGAATGAGGATCCTGGTGGAATGTTATCCGGATGCGGTGCTACTTCGTGCCTTGGGAGTATTTAAAAAGCAGTTACGTCACGAACGGTGCAAGGGCGAGGTGGTTAAACGAGTGCGTAAATTCGATTTTTCAACCGGTCTCATAGACGAGGATCCGTCAAGCGCCCAGCCCCGCGACTTAGATAACTACAAACAATTGCAAGCCGCGGAAGGGCTCCGCCTACTCGCTCGACGGAATGACAAGAACAAAAGGCTCATTATCGTATGTCCGCGGCTGGAGGACTGGCTCATTGAGAGAGCCAAATCATCAGGAATTCGACCAGAGGATTATGGCCTCCCCAGCGACCCGGACCACCTACATAGTATCCCCCGATATGAGCAGAAGCAAAACTTTCTCCATTTCCTTACGGAACTTAAAGAGCGCGATAGAGGCATGCATCTCCTACGTCAATGGATTCTCCAGGCAGAATCTTAGCTCAAAGGAACGTTTGTTACAACACAAAGAACCTCTCATCAATAGCAAAAAGATAGACCTGACCCCCTTTTTCTTCTTTTTCTTTCAGCCTATTTCTGTCTCTTTTTGTGTAACCAAAAAATTGACAAATCAACATCCTCCTCGATTAGCCGACACACGGCGCGGAGTATTCGAGCAAAGCTTTCAACAATAGATCCCTCTAATTTTACGCTAAAAGGAACAAAAGAATTAGATACTTCCTTTCTTTCTTTGAAATTCCGCTTTAGAGGAGGCAACTTGCGGGGTTGCTTTCGACTATTTTTCATGATTTATATCAAAATTCTTTGAACAAATCCTTTTGTCGTAAGCTCCCGCCAGCTTACCTTATTAATCTAATGTACCATAGCGATGGCTAAAAAAGCAAAGGAAAAATATCCAGATTTGGGTTTTTTCTGGAGTTGTTTAAGGGGAGAATTTTTAAATCTATAGAAAAAGGAGTTGTACACACAAGGATAATTTAAAGTATATGGTACGGTACATTTTCTGGGTGATCCTATTTGTCTCAATCTTAATCGAAACGAGGTAATTGCAATACACCTATTCGGCACGTCGCGCCTGTTCGGCAGAATAGCATATTGTTTTATCACGAGACTCACGCCTGACCTTAGCCCGTTTGACATCGCTCATAACAGGCATATGACACATGTGATACACCAAACGACTCAAAATCCACGTTCACCCCGTGAGATAGGCAAAGCCGTCATCTCACAGGGTGAATCTGCGTTAATCAGCGGTTAATTCCTATATTTTTAATAATTTCACAGGGAAAATGTTACGAAAGGATTTGATTTGCTTAGATTATTCGTATTGCGCGGGCGGGCGCGGGAAGTCCCGCGCTGCTTCGAGGCATGTTTCGCTACCTGGGTCAGTTTTAGTCCAGCCAGGTTCCCAAAGGCACTTTTGTTTCTTTGGACTTTTTCTCTTTTTTGGTTTGTTCGAGCGATTGCGGCTCAGCCACTTTGCGATAGCCTAATGCCTTTATTACATCGAGGACTTCCGTCCACGTGGGGAAGGGCCTTGCATTTTTTCGCTTATATTCGTCAATTGCCATGAGAAAATCGAACTGCTCGTCGGACATTTGCCCTTCTTCAGCGGATTTTCGGTCATCGGCCAGCCGTCTGCCCGGCCCACGCCTGCGGTCCAGGCCCAAACGCCTGTCGACAACACTGCCCCTGCGATCATCGCTTTTACGACGCTCTTCAAATCGTTCTTTATCCATTCTAAAAGTCATCCTCAAAAAAGTCGTCGTCGTAGTCGCCTTCATCTTCGCCTTCCATTGCGAAATCGTAGAAATCATCGTAGGCGTGCTGCGATTCAATTATTACATGGGCCTCATCGAGAAATTCTTCGGGGACCATTACGGCAATTTCCTTGGAGCCAATTTCATGCGCTTCCGGCTCGGTTATAGTAGCAGAGATATCATTGGCCTCCAGAATAGTTTTGTGTTCTGTGGCCTGCTCCATATCCTCGGCGAAAGCAACAACCACATATCCTTCCAACTTTGCCTGTGGTTTATGAGCTTTTTTGGAACGCTTAACCATTACTTATTCCTCCACAACAACTTTATTCCTAAACTCTTTACATTTCAGGAATCCTGCTTAATCTGTCCCGGATTGTCGGGACAGTTCTTTAAGGAACCTCTCACCCGATTCTTTTCGTCAAATTGCACCCGGCAAATTATTAAAATTATGAACTTATGAAAAAAAAATCTGCTTGAAGTTAATATCTCTCGCGACTAATTATTTACTATCGAGCCTATAACTGTAAAAAAATAACGTTTTGGCATTTTTTTTATTGCAAATTCCATAGCTTATATGTAATAAAGCTTGATTGCGTGCCGGGCTTTAGGATTTAGTGCCGGCCAATTACATTTTAATCTTGTCAATATGGAGGTTTTAAGAATGGCAAAGAAAAAAGAATCTTTGATTGTGGCCAGCAAGGTAAAGGCTTACATTAAAAGCAAGAAGATGAAGACCTCATCCGAAGCGATTGGAGCCATTAGCGATCAGGTCTATTGTATGCTTGATGCTGCCATAGCCCGAACGAAGGCTAATCGCCGCAGTACAGTAAAAGCACAGGATCTGTAGTCCTTGTTAGAAGCCCGTTATTGTTTTATTTCTGGCATTACGGGTAGGTTTTGCGCTAACTTCTTTTGATTAAAGATATTAGCGGCAATATTATGGTTGAAATAAGCCGTTCCGGTTCTTTTATAACGGAACGGCTTGTTTTCATTAGTCTCCGACCTATAAAATGCGTCTATCAACATCAAAATTCACGTTTTTTATCAAAATTTTTTCAACTTATTTCTGCTAAAAGCCGAATTTATATATAGGTATTGGCTCAAATACTAATATTTCTGACGCTTAAGATAAAGATTGGGTGATTTCTTGCCGATGAAGGAGCTTATTGACAGCCTATAATATGGCTGTGCAACCAGGTACTTTCTGAACTAAACGTGTAAGATACTTAGGTTGTGTGAATATAAAACCTATCGTGATTTATTATTGAACGAATGATTATGGGTCTATACTTGCTGGTGATTATATGAGAGTTTTCATGTTAGGCTGGGAATTTCCGCCCTTTATCAGTGGTGGTTTGGGCACCGCCTGCTACGGCCTTACCCGAGCAATGGACCAGCTTGGCATGGAAGTCATGTTCATTCTGCCCAAGATGGTCGAGAGTAAATATGCGACTCACGTCAAATTACTGACTCCGGGTTCGCGGACATCCGCTTCGTTAGTTAAGCTCCACGAGCTGAAAAACGTAAAATTTCACGCAATTAGCTCACCACTACAGCCCTATACTACGCCAGACAGTTACCAGAGAAGATTCGAAGAGACATTGAGACATAAAAAAGAAATACTCGGCGGCAGCATCAGTTCTGCCAGCCAGCTATTCATATCAAAAGACTACAGCAGTGATATGCACACCGAAGTCCATCGTTATGCTGCTATGGCCGCTGAATTAGCTGAAAATGAGCGGTTTGATATTGTCCACGCCCATGACTGGATGACCTATCCTGCGGGAATTGCCGTATCGGCTATCAGTGGAAGACCATTGGTTGTACACGTACACTCGACAGAATTCGATCGCAGCGGCGAGCATGTAAACCAGATGATTTATGACATCGAACGAGAGGGCATGCACCGGGCCGACAAGGTCATTACCGTTAGCCATTTTACCCGCAATATTATCATAGGCCGATACGGTGTCAGCGGCGATAAAGTGGAAGTCGTGTATAACGGCGTCGAGCGCAGCGGAAAATGGTCTTTGGACGAAACCGTCATCGACAAAGATGAAAAAATTGTGCTGTTCCTGGGCCGAATTACGATGCAAAAAGGTCCGGAATACTTCCTCCATGCCGCCAAGAAAGTCCTCGATGTGATGGATAACGTCAAGTTCGTGATGGTCGGCTCGGGCGATTTGATGCACCAGGCTATTGAAATGGCGGCAGAGCTTGGGATTGGGCACAAGGTGCTGTTCACAGGCTTCTTACACGGCGAAGATGTGCAGAAAATATACAAGATGGCTGACCTGTACGTTATGCCTTCGGTCTCGGAACCATTCGGGATCGCACCTCTGGAGGCGCTGGACAACGATGTGCCTGTCATTATAAGTAAGCAAAGCGGTGTATCGGAAGTTCTGGTGCACGCCCTGAAGGTTGACTTCTGGGATGTCAACGAAATCGCCAACAAGGTTGTTGCCGTGCTGAAATATCCACCGCTGCAAATGACGCTGAGAAGCCACGGCAATTTCGAGGTCAGAAGACTGCGCTGGAAAGACGCAGCGGTCAGGTGTGGAAAAATCTACGAGGAGATGCTGGTTCCGGTCTAAGCATCACACATAAAATAAACCCAATACGATATCCGGCGTGAGTGAACTCCGGCGGATATTAATACGAGATTAAAGATTATGCCATCTGTATGTTTCTACTTTCAAGTGCATCAACCCGTGCGATTGAGGCACTACACTGTATTTGACGAAAACGACCAGTATTTTGATGACAATAAGAACGGCTCGATTTGCAGGAAGGTGGCAAACAAATGCTATCTTCCGGCTAACCGGTTGCTTCTGGAGATGATACGCCGATTTGACGGCCGATTTCGGATAGCCTATAGTGTTACCGGCCTGTTGCTGGAGCAGCTCGAGCGTTACTCGCCGGAAGTGATGAGCACATTCGACGCCCTGGCGGAAACAGGGTGCGTAGAGTTTCTGGCCGAAACTTATTATCACAGCCTCAGTTTCCTGTACTCTCGCAATGAATTCGTCGAGCAGATCAACAAGCACGTCGAAGCGATAAACTACTTTTTTGGTCAAAGACCAAAGATATTTAGAAATACGGAGCTTATATACAACAATGATTTGGCCGGCCTGATCGAGTCAATGGGCTGTTTCGACGCGATCATTACCGAAGGAGCCGACCATATCCTGGGCTATAGAAGTCCTAATTTTGTTTACCAGCCCAAAGGCTGCAATCATTTGAAGCTCCTGCTGAAAAATTATTCGCTAAGTGATGATATTGCCTTTAGATTCTCCAACCGCGACTGGCCTCAGTGGCCTTTGACGGCGGACAAGTTCGCACGATGGGTCAGTAACGTCAACGGCAACGGCAACGTCGTCAATCTGTTCATGGACTACGAGACATTCGGCGAACACCAGTGGGAAGATACCGGTATATTCGATTTTATGCGGCATCTTCCCGAGGAGGTTCTAAGGCACCCGGACAACGACTTCAAAACTCCAAGCGAGGTTATACAATCCTACGGCAGCGCCGACACGGTTGATGTGCCGCATATCATAAGCTGGGCCGATACCGAAAGAGACCTCTCGGCCTGGCTTGGGAACGCCATGCAATCCAATGCGATTCACGAGCTTTACCGGATCGAGAAGAAAATCAAGAATACGAACGACGAGAAAATCATCGGGGACTGGCGAAAATTGCAGACATCGGACCATTTTTATTATATGTGCACAAAATATTTTGCCGACGGCGATGTGCATAAGTATTTTAATCCCTATGACTCGCCGTACGACTCTTACATTAACTTTATGAATGTGCTGGACCATCTGCACAAGCGCTGTTCGGGACAAATGGATGGGGGCGCATTTGGTCCCGCACCAGGACAAGACCCACCTGAACTATTATCCGGCCCGGCATCGGGGATTAAAAACCTACCTGATTTGCAGCCAGTAAAATAGATGCCCTGTTTAGTTGCCTACTCGAAGCAATACTGGTTCTCTCCCAATCAGAGACTTCATAGTTGGGAGTATTGTATAGAGAGGGCCTGGATTTTATCTTGATAGTGCCGTTTGGAGTAAGATAGTGTTAACATTGCAGAAAGCCGATGAAGCAACAAACGTTTCCGTGTCAATCGCCGATCAAGACATTGATAATCTATTGACGAAGGAATGGTTATTAACCAACGGGCGCGGCAGCTATGCATCGTCAACGATTGTGGGCTGCAATACCAGGGCCTACCATGGACTCCTGATCGGCTCGTTAATGCCGCCGGCGCACAGAATCATGGCATTATCCAATTGCCTGGAGATGGTCATATCCAAATCAGAGGTCTTCAATTTTTCGACCTTTGAATTTGCGGACAAGTTTGCACCGGCGGGTTTTGGCTTTCTAAAGAAATTCCGCCGGGACATAGGGGTGCATTTCGACTATAAGCTTGCGAACATTGAACTGACCAAATCCGTGTATCTCGTACGAGATACGGATACGGTCGCCATCGTATATAATTTCACCCGTGTCGCCGAGCCGGTTGAATTCGTATCGCGACCGTTTGTCGCCTTAAGAAACTTCCACGCGCTGCAAAAATCCTACGCTATGTTATGTTCCAAATGGCTCGGGTCGGACACACGCGGATTGCTGGTTCGCCACCAAATGCCAAACAGTTGTGAACTGCAGTTGTGCTGCCCATCCGCTCATTTTGAGAAGGACCCGCAATGGTGGTTCAATTTCACATATCGTCATGACAGGGAAAGAGGTCAGGGTTTCACCGAAGATTTGTGGGCGCCCGGCTTTTTCAAGTGCGGAATAGACAAGCCGGCAAAGATTGTCCTCTGGGCAAGCCTTAGCCCCCCCACGGCCGGCCATAAGCATAGTCCTTTAACGAACGCTGATATTGATACGGTCTGCAAAGATTTGCAAAGGTACCGGAAAGAGCTGAAACATCAGGCGAAAAAGGCAAAAAGCGAATTCCGAATTCCTGCTTCGAATGGCCGGTCAAAAAATCAAAATTTGAGAATCGGGAAATCGAAATATTTCGAGATACTTTGTTTGGCTGCCGAGCAGTTCGTTACGAAACGTCAAACAAACCATAGTGCCAGGGCGACTATTGTAGCCGGCTATCCCTGGTTTGCGGACTGGGGCAGGGATGCGTTTATCTCACTGCCGGGTCTGCTGCTCGTAACAGGCAGGTTTGAGGAGGCAAAATCGGTCTTGACAACATTTGCCGCAGTGGCGGATGAGGGGATGATTCCGAATCGTTTCGATGATAACGGCGATTCGGCTCACTTTAACAGTGTCGATGCCTCACTTTGGTTTATCAACGCAGCGTTTCAATACCTGCGAGCAACGGATGATTCAGAGACTTTCATACAGGAGCTCATGCCGGCAATCCGCTGGATTATAGATTCATACCATAAGGGCACGAGGTTCGGCATTCATACCGACTCTGACGGACTTATCACCGCGGGCGACGAGCAGACGCAGTTGACCTGGATGGATGCCAAATGTGACGGCGTCGCTTTCACGCCCAGATATGGAAAAGCGGTTGAGGTCAACGCATTGTGGTACAACAGTCTCTGCCTCCTGGCTGAATTCTATGCCGGGCGGGATGAAGAAAACGCCAGGCGTTACGGATCTATGGCCGGGAAGGTTCGGACCGGTTTCTGTAACTCGTTCTGGAACGACAGTAAAGGTTACTTAAACGATTGCATTCTGCCCGACGGTTCGATAGATGACAGCCTTCGGCCGAACCAGATCTTCGCAGTTTCGCTGAATTTCTCGCCATTATCAGAACAGCAGCAGGCTTCGGTTGTAGGGGTGGTGCAAAACCAGTTGTTAACGCCATACGGGTTGCGAACACTCGGACCGGATGCGGCGGACTACAAAGGCGAATATACGGGGCCGTTGCAACAACGCGATGAGGCTTATCATCAGGGCACAGTCTGGCCGTATCTGATCGGGCCGTTTATAGAAGCGTATTTGAAAGTAAACGAATTCAGCCGGGAAAGCAAAATTCAAGCCGCCGGATTCGTTGAACCTTTGCTTCAGCATTTAACCGAAGACGGCTGCCTCGGAAGTATCTCGGAGATATTCGACGGCGATACGCCTCATAAGCCAAAAGGCTGCTTTGCCCAGGCATGGAGTGTCGCAGAGTTAATAAGGGCTTATCAACTGATAAACAATCATCGTCAATAGTCAATAATAGATAATCAATTGTTGTCGGCTTCCCACCAAAGCCTCGGATAGTCCTGACCTTCGAGAACCCACCAGATATCTTCTGTGCCGTTCTGGTCCTCGTCCACGAAGTCCCAGCCAACGGTAAGAAATATGCTGGCCGTCTGCATCTCGTTTGTTTTTAAGGGTATACCACCAGCGCTGCTTGTCTGTCCGCTGGTTTGTGTATCCCAGAAAGAAGTAATAACCGTCCCGTCCTCTAATGTGCTTCCAATTAGGCCGCCGACATCGTTTGGTCCCTGAACGTGTCCCACTGAATAGCAGTTCTCGATTGTGCCGGCGTAATTCTGTCCCACCAGGCCGCCTGCCCCCATATGACTTATCGAAACGCTGCCTTTAGCATAACAGTTGGTGATTGTTCCCCTGATATTGGTCCCCACTAATCCACCGATAGAAAAAGCTCCTGAAACGCTTGCGCTCGAATAGCAGCTCGCGATTGAACTACTATTGTCTCCCACAAGTCCGCCGATACGAACACCTCCTGAAACGCTGCCGCCCTGGGCATAGCAATTTATAATGGTTCCGTTTCTAATGGTACCCACCAGCGGACCGACACCACCGCCGTTTCCTATTCCCGCATCAATATTAGGATCGATCAATCCCAAATCCTTTATATGAGCATGTTCTCCTCTAACGTTCTCGAAAAGTCCCTGAGTACCGCCGAGGTTTGAGATTTTTTTGCCATTGCCGTCGAGCGTTCCTGTGAACGGATACAGGTTAGCACCAATCGAAAAAAGATCGACGCCTGTCAAATCAATGTCATTAATTAACTTAAAATGTGCGTCCATGAGTCTCGGATTATAGCCTATACTGTTTAATTCGTTAGCTGTTGAGATAAGGTATGGATTGTTTGGCTCCCCTGTCCCGCCGGAAAAGGCAGGTAAACCATAATTCGGAGGAAGCTGCCACCAAAGGATTGGATAGCCTCCACTTTCAGGCTCTGCCCAGATCCAGATATAGCTGGGACTATCAGACGGACCAAAAAAATCCCAGCCTGCATTTATGAAAGTGTTGGGATCATTCATCTCGGCCGTTGTCAGGCCCGTACCACCGGCACTTATTGCTTGTCCGCTGGTTTGAGTGTCCCAGAACGAGGCGGATACATTCCCGGCAATGTATCCCACTAAACCACCAACATTAAACATCCCATCGACTTGGCCTATTGAATAGCAATTAGTAATTTTTCCCCACTCATTAGTGCCGACCAGACCGCCTACACTATTGCTCCCTGTAACTGAGGCGCTTGAATAGCAATTGGTAATTGTGCCGGTACCACCATCTCCTACGAGCCCGCCGACATAATAGGTCCCTGTTGCGAAGGCGCTTGAATAGCAATTAGTAATTGTTCCCCACGTATTAGCTCCTACGAGCCCGCCGACAAAATATGTCCCTGTAGTGGAGGCGCTTGAATAGCAATTAGTAATTTTTCCCCACATATTATCTCCTACCAGCCCGCCGACACTTCCTTGTCCCGAGACGTTGCTCATAGAATAGCAATTAATAATCATCTCATAATTTCTTCCTACAAGGCCGCCGACATTTTCATATCCTGAAACGTCGCCTGTGGCATAGCAGTTGGTGATTATGCCGGCATTTCCCGTTAGTCCACCGATGTCTTTGTTGCCTGAGACACTGGTGGTGGCATAGCAGTTGGTGATCGTACTTTCGAAACTCAATCCCACCAGCCCACCGACGCCGTCGTAGCCGGAAACGCTGCCACCCTGGGCATAACAATTAATAATGGCTCCGTTTCTAAGGTAACCCACCAGCGAGCCGACAATATCCCCTTCTCGCGCATCGATATTAGGATCGATCAATCCTAAATCTTTTACTTCTGCATTGGATTCATAAATGTAGCCGAAAATTCCAACCTTGTATCTACCTATAGATGAGTAGTTGAAGTTCGAGATTTTTTTGTTGTTGCCGTCGAAAACGCCGGTGAATGGATTATCCCATTCCCCGCCAATTATATTGTAACTTGTTCCTGTAAAGCTGCCCAGGTCGATATCGGCCATCAGCTTGAAGTGCTTGCCCCAGTCTTCCTGATTCAAGCCAATCTCATTCATCTGCTCGGCTGTGTAGATCAGATATGGGTCGTTAGGCTCTCCCGTGCCGCCGCCGTATTGGGCATAGGCAGGTAAGCTTAAAGAGAAGATTGTGATTAATAAGGTGATTGTTCGCGTAATTTGTGAATTTCCGGCCTTTGTCATGGTTTATACCTCCTCTGATCACCTTTTGGGCAACAGAACAAAGCCATGCATTTCAAATTTCCGACAAACGAACTGAATTGAACCGGCAAGAAGGGAACTCCACAGATGCTAATGATTATTGTAGCAAATAAAAGCACCTGACGTCAACTACAAAATGGAAATTGCCCAATAGCATATCTATCTTTATGGTTAAGCGGTGTTTAATCCGAGCAGTCTCGAACAAGCTCAGGGCTTCTGCTTATCCGGGCCAGGTTTCAATTCACGTTTAGCACTTTAATTCCTCGCGAATCAGGCAGCCGTCACAGGGACAGAAGGCGCGGATGTTCTTTTCGGGCGTTGCCGGCGGCACTTCACAGCCCGGCATTAAAATGAACTTGTCCGGCACCGCATTAATGCACTCCCTGGCGGCAGCGGCGACATCCTCAGGGCTGCCTTCGAACAGAACACCCGCTGGATTGAAATTACCGCAGAGCGTCACATCAGGCCCGGTCAGCTCACGCGCCCTGGCGAGCGAAACCATCCAGTCCACGTCAATCACATCTGTCCCGCTGTCTGCCATATATTCGACAATATTGGATATATTGCCGCAGACGTGCAGCTTGGCGGTCGCCCCGGCCTCGTGAATGGCCGCTATTAATTTCCGCTCCAGAGGCATGACAAGCTCGGTATACATTTCGGGCGAAATAAGACTTGCCGCCGAATCGCCCACCCCAACCATGTCCGCGCCGGCCTTGATTTGAGCGACGGCAAAAGCAATGGCGTTCTCGACTATCACCTCGCCTGCCTCGACAAATATTTCCGGCTCGTCGATTAAATCCAGCATGGCGTTTTCCACGCCCCGGAGATCTCCGTACTCGGCCATGGGTCCTTCCACCCAGCCTAAGACGCTGTGAGTCTGTCCAACCTCAGCGGCCATTTTCCGCACGCTGTCGATCCGTTGTTTTGTCCGCTCCGCGTTTTCGATATCGAACCGTCTGACCCGTGATATCTCGCTGCGTGTCTTGATGAATATCTCTTTCGGCCTTCCCACGCCCTCGGGAGGATACTCAAATTCCATTCCATACGCAGAGGCCTCTCGCCAGGGATCGCTTATCGCACTGATCTGGTCGAGATTAAAGGCCCGTGTCACTGCAAGCTGCGCCTCGGCCAGGATATCGCCATCGAGGTAATAATCCCTGTAGGTATGCCCGATGAAATGGGAGGCCCACGCCATAAAAATAGGAGTAACCGCGGGACGATCATAAGAATCGCCCTTGAGAATCGCGTTAATTCGTTCTTTCGGGGTTATAAATCACCTCATTTCGTGTCTCGTGTTTTAAGCAACGCATTAACCAAAGCCAGCAGCGAAGCCTTGACCTGTTCGAATGTCGGCACCTTCGTGCCTCGTCTCCGCTCGGCATGAAGTGGAGCATGCATCTCTTCACCCTGAGCGAAGTCGAAGGGTGATTTCTTCGGCCATCGAGGCGAAATCATCAGCAAATAATCGAAGCCGGCCGGAATCTGCTCCTGATTTTGCCGAAACGCCTCCCGCATCAGGCGTTTGAGCCGGTTGCGGACAACGGCATTGCCGCGGGATTTGCCTACGGAAACGCCCAGCCGGGAATATTCACAATCATTCCGGGCCATATAGAGCGTCAGCACTCCATTGCTCAGACGCCGACCGCGAGCCATGACGGCTTTGAATTGACTGTTGCTGACAAGCCTTTTCTTTTTGGGCAAAGACAACCGCTTCATAGCATATTCTTCAAGTCATGGCGAATATCGTGAATGACTCAAGGCCATTGCAATTCCACCTGTCAATTTCCTGGCTGTTCTGCATCGCGAAAACTTGCCTGTTCCGGTTCGACGTCAGGGATCTCGCCGGCCCTTTTCAGCGCGACCTTCGTAAGAATCGGTCCGATGATTTCAAAGAAGATGCAGGTCGCCGTAATCGTGGCCAGGACCGAAGAACCGATTGTCAGGGCATGCGGAGCATTGTACTTTGCGTTAAGTAGTGTAAACTCATGCTTGACGATCAGCGACAAGCCGATTGCCACGCCGGCCTGGGAGAGAATCCCGAGTCCGACATACTTCTTCACTTTGTCTTCCACGTGACCGAACAAGGCCCCGAGACGTGCCCCGCCGATCAGACCAGCCGACCGCCCGAGCACGTAAACGATTCCTACGGCTCCAAGAGCCGGCAGGGCCGACAACTGCAGATGCGCGCCGGCCAGGCAGAAAAACAACACAAACAGCAGCGGCATTACCTCCAGCAGAGGAGCCGTCACACGATGCAGCAGCGATTCGTGTCGCGCGTTGGCCAGAACGAATCCAACTACCATATTAGTCAAAATCAGCGACAAATGCCATCGTATTGATAAACCGGTACAAATAAGAATCGCGCCGAAAACGACAATAAGAATATCCCTGGCACTTTGCAGCCGGCGCACCAGGCGGTAGAACAACAATCCGGCTACTCCACCGACGACAAAACTCAAGCCGATTTCTTTCGCCGGGGCCAATAAAGCCCCAAGAATACCTTCGGCTGCCCCGGAAGCCTCCGTTATCAAAAGGTTCTTTGCCAGGGCGGCTGCGAACCCGAAAATGATAATGGCCAAACCATCGTCGAATCCGACCACGGCATAGAGTGTTTTGGTCAGACTGCCTTTTGCCCTGCACTCCTGAATAACGGCAACAGTGCCCGCCGGTGCGCTGGCCGGCGCCATCGATCCGAAAATCAACGCCAGCGGTAAATCGCGGGTCAAAGCATATACGGCAAGAACTACAATAAAAAAAGCGCCGAAAGACTCCGCTAAGATAATGGAGATAATTCCACCACCGAGGCGCTTCAGCGTGGACAGATTCAGTTCGGAGCCGATGCTGAAGGCGACGAATCCCAGGGCAATCTCCGTGATGAAGGAAAGCCGTTCCATGGAAGGCTCGTCGAAGAGATGCAGGACCGACGGCCCGAGAATGACGCCGACGAGCATATAGCCTATCAGTGACGGCAACCTGGCCAGCCGTGCAGTTCGGCCGACGTAAAATGAGAGGATCGTCGCCGCCCCTATTAGAGTCAGCCCGGAGATATGAAGAAAAGACCAGTCGGTTGTTATAGCAAGAACTGCCATTTTCAGTTTCCCTGTCCTTATGTACTCAACGAACCCGCCACATAATTAACTTCCTGTACGGTTGCCATCACACCGGCACTTTTACCAAGGTCGCCGGCAACACTCTCGATTCGCCGCAGCACTTCGTTGGTCAGATTTTTGTCAACAACGGCAATAATAATCCTGCCAAAATTGGAAGGCTCATCGGACCAGAAACTCGCAAAAAGAGGCAATTTCGAAAGATACACGCCTGCGTTCTCGGCCCCGACAACAACCAGAGAGCTGGATTCGATGCCGGCCAGGATTTGTAGAACATCCCTGAAAATATCCTCGCTTTGTATGAACACATGAATCAGGCTTTTAACGGCCCGCTGCCTGTCGTCTATTTCTACATCCCGGCCCCGCAGAAAGCTTTCGTACACGCCGTCAGGGGTCGGCTCGGCCACGATTTGCTCAAGGGCTTTCGGCGCCAAAAGCCTCTGTGAAATTACCGAGAGCAGCCTTACATGCTTGTTGGATACGACTTCGGGAGCAATAATAAAAACAATCAGTCTGACCTTCCCGGCGTCCAAAGCGTCAAAGTCAACTCCAGATGGAACCGTCACGATTCCCACGACAAAGTCTTTCACGGCCTTGAGACGGCAATGGGGAATCGCGATTCCCTTGCCGACACCCGTTGAGCCCAGCGATTCACGTGCCTGGAGCCCCACCAGAATCTCCTGCTCGCTGACACTCTCGAGAATACTGCTTTTTTTAGCAAGGCGTGCTACTTCCCGAAGCGCCTCGGCCTTGTCGCTAAGCTGGACATTGACGGCGACACATTCTTTATGCAAAACATCAGCCAGTTTCATGATCGATATTCCTCATATTTTCTTTTTAGTTCTGAATTTGTCATTATCTGCAGAACATTCGTTTATTCCAGTATCCATACCCGGACGTGAGTCTTAATCCGGCTCAACTGTGTCCATGACTGTACATACTGTCGGCTTCTTTCTGCCTGGCCAGCACTTCTGCAGCAAGGCGTCTGTGGGCCGACCTGACACTTAGGATCCCGACATATTTCTCGGCGTCGTCCGGAGCTACAGCAGGCAGGAATTCAACATCCATCTCTTTTGCTCTCTCAAGAGCTTCGGAAAGCGGCATCTGAGGTACAGCCTTTTCAATCACTGGTTCGGCAATATCGAGAGCGACCAGCCAGTCATTCAACTCCTGGGTGGCAAAGGTATTCATGATGCCGTCTAATGTTATGATGCCTGTGAGCTTGCCGGCATTATCGACCACGGGATAACAGTAGGAATTTGTATTGGCGACCACCTTTATAAGCTCATTCAGGGACAGACCGGCGGATATGGCCGGAACCTTGTCGTCCAAAACATCCTCTACCTTATATGACCTTATCAGGTCTTCTTCGGTAATATTAAGCCCCACCTCGCCGGCCTTCTTCGCACCTATTTTCACAAACATCGGCCCGGCGAGCTGAAGAACAAATACGCCGGCGATGATGACCGAAAGCATCGTGTCTCTGATTTCGCCCTCGAACCGGCTGGTTGCCATTAGCAGCAATGCGATGGCGATTGTACCCTGCTGATACAAACAAAATCCCAGATATTTTCTGATCGACGGCACCGATTTAGATCGTACCGCCCCCCACCATGCCCCGCTGGTCTTTCCGACAACGCTGCCAATGACGTAAGCGGCCACAAGCAGCCCTACCTGTGGACCCATGCTCGAAATATTCAATCTGGCGCCTACAATGACAAAGAACAGAACGTAAACCGGCGCGGCAAACCTGTGCACAAGAGCAAAACTCGATAGCACTCTTTTCGAGCCCAGGTTGGTCAGCGTTACCCCCAGGGCCATGGAGGAGATGATGACATCGAGTTCTCTGGTTATCGCAACGCCTATAATCAGCAAAGCCAAACTAATGCTGAAAACCAGAACCCGCTCCGGCTCTTCGGTTCTGTTCAGTATCCAGTTGAGAAGGAATCCTGCGGCCACCCCAACCGCCAGCGATCCGGCAATCTCATAGAATGATCTCAATAACGCCGGGAAAAAGCCCGCCTCGCCATGCCCTATGACGACTCCGGCAACGCTCACGCAAATTGTATACAGCACCAGGGCAAGAGCATCGTCGAGTGCGACAATGGCGGTGAGCATTGACGTCAGCGGACCTCGTGTTTTGTATTCCCACAGCACGCTCATGGTCGAAGCCGGATCCGTCGCCGCACATATAGCACCGAATACAACGGCAACGGCCAACGCCGTTTTCCAATCGGCAAAATACCACATTATCCCGAAACTCATCGCCCCGACCAGCAGGCATGCCGCCAGGCCCTCAAACAACAGGATTGAAAAGACCTGCCCCCCGAATTTCACAAAGATATCCCGCTTGAGTTCGCCGCCTATCAAAAAGCCGATGATTCCCAGTGCAAACATGTTGAAAGGTTCGAGGTCTTGAATTGTCCGAACTGAAATAACTCCGAACAGGGGCCCCAATATTATACCGATAGCGACATAGCCGACTATGCGCGGGATGTGAAAACGCTGGAATATCCTGGCGCCTATCGTACCACCAAAGATGGCGATGCCGATCAACAGGATAATGTTGAGTCCTTCACCTTCGGTCAGAGTTGTAGCAAGAACATCAATCATCATTAGTATTCGACATCTGTACAAAGGCTCCTATCTCGCGTTGACGGTCACGCCGGGCCACTCATCCGTGCGGAACGGACTGGCGGGCAAATCCTCCCGGTTATAGAGATTACATACAGGATTGTCCGCCCAGGCGTAGCGCACGGCAGCAGGCTCGGCCACTTTGTTGCTGCTGACGACAACCGTGTCGCCGTCAATCTTTGCATCGGCCCAGACGAACTTGCGGTCCGCCCCGGCAATGGAAAAGCCTTTCAATTGTCCATCGCCTTTGGCGACAAGCCCCCCGCCCACGTGGTCAAAACTCAGAATGATGCTGCTGCCGTCGACCTTCATCGATTTATAAATCGGCCCGGAGTAAACCAGCTTCTTTCCGTACGTCCCGGCCAGTGGCCACAGCGCCAGACGCTTACCGACATCCTGCTTGTTCGTCGGATGAATGTTGTCGGCGTCACCGATATCTATAATCACGGCCATTCCCGTATTGGGCAATGTTAGCGTCATCGACTGGGCCTCGCGCAGCTCCGCCCAGGCACTTTCGTCCGGCTCCGGCTTGACTTTCATAAAGTTGGCCAACTGCACGAAAAGGAATGAGAATTTCCCCTGACCCCAATCGTCGCGCCAGTTCTTAATCATTGCCGGAAAGAGCGTGCGGTACTGGTAGGCCCGGCCGGCATTGGACTCGCCCTGGTACCAAATCGCGCCCTGAATACCATAAGGAATCAGCGGGGCAATCATCGCATTGTACAAGCCGGCGGGCGAGTGAGGATTCCCGGGGCCAAACGGCGCACCCGGTCTCTGGGACGACTTCTTCCCTTCGGCCTTGGCCTTCTCAACAGCCTGTTTCCATTCGACCAGCTTTTGCTCATATTCTTTCATTGCCTGCGGATACTTTGCGACTGCATCGTCGTATCGCTTGACAATCGGCACAAAATCCGCATCCGCTTCGAGCACCTCCCGCCTCGTCCACGCCTCGGCGGGCGTCCCGCCCCAGGATGTATGAATCAAGCCGACCGGCACGTTAAGCTGCTTGTGCAATTCTCGTCCGAAGAAGTACGCCACGGCGGAAAAGTCCGGCACCGTCTCAGGGCTGCATTCGCTCCAATTACCCTCACAATCCGACTGCGGCGTCTCAGCCACTGTGCGCTTGACCGAGAAAAGCCGAATCTTCGGATAACCGGCCCCGGCGATCTCCTGCTCGGAATTCGCTGAAGACTGCACCGACATTTGCATATTAGACTGGCCCGAACAGACCCAGACCTCGCCGACCAGAATATTTTTGATCGTTATTGAGTTCTTGCCGGAGATTGTCATCTCGTAAGGCCCGCCCGCCTTGGGTGGGTTCATTTGAAACGACCATTTACCGTCCTTATCCGCCGTAACCGCCCATTTCATACTGTGCCAGCTCACGCCTGCCGTGACCTCTTCGCCCGGATCGGCCCAGCCCCAAATAGAGACTTTTCCGCCCTGCTGCAAAACCATGTTATCACCGATGACCGCCGGCAGCTTAATATCGGCAAGGGCAGCGCCCGCGCCGGCAAGCAGCAGAACCAAGACCAATATTGGTAGGGTGGGTTTTAACCCACCGATCAACTTGCTTCTCTTGTAACTCATACTTCAGCTCCTAATTTGTGCAGCGTTTCGCGTGCCGAGTGCTGCGTACTAACGCAGAACACAGAACGATGAACGCGGAACGCGTATTTCAATTGTCGCCATTAAATCAACTTTGTCCTGAAAATGCAACTACTCATTGTTTTTGACAGGATAACAGGATAATCTTGTAAACTTGTCCTGAGTGAAGCCGAACGGATCCCGTCTAAAATAAGAAGTGATACTCTAGCGATCTCGTGATGGTTTTTCAGTAAAATAATGCTCTTTTGGTTAACAGGCAGGTAGGCCAATCGCTCGTTTAAAATAAGGATTCTGCTGGCAAGTGAATGATTTCGAACAAATCATGAACATCAGCATAGAAGGCTTCGACCAATAAGAACTGAGCCCAAAAATGTACCGTGCTATATCTCCTTTAATTCTCTTGTACTAACTACTGTTTTTTCCCACCCTGTCGATATACCTCCACAGGAACAAGCATGCAACGGTCCGATAGGGTCGCCATCGATCTGAGATGTGTCTAATATTCGCTTGACGCGATCCACTCGCATAAAGTTCTCTAATGGCGTTCGTTATACCGGTATCTGAATCGGGGAAAATATCAGGTCTACGCAAAACGAACATCAAGTACATTTGCACTGTCCAAGGACCAATCCCCTTAATCCGTGTAAGCTCTTTCTGTATGCTCTCGTCATCCATTTTCATGAACTGTCCAAGGACTAGGCGACCAGATATTATCTCTGCTACTAGAAGCCTTATCGTCCGAGTTTTCATCCGAGACACGCCCGCTGAAGTGAAAACGCTGTCATCCAAAAACGATAGTGACTTGGCTGTAATTCTACTACCATTCACTGATATTTTAAGTCTATTGAAGATGGTACGTGCGGCTAGTGTGGAGAGCTGTTGTCCAACGATGATCCGAACAAGTGATTCAAATGTGCTGCGCTTGCGGTAGACTCTATAATCCGAGCTATCAGAAATAATTGTCGACAGGATGGGATCGACCTTTTGTAGATGCAAAATGGCTGCGTTCATGTCGAATCCGTTTCGACTAAGACTACTCATTGGATTCCGCTGCCCTCCTCAATACAAGAAATGCTTCTTTCAACGGTTGGCTGACAGCAGATTCGTGTTCAATCAGGACCAATTCTTGGTAAGCATCTAGGAATTCCTGTCTAAGCCGATGAAAGAAGTGTAGAAAGTGACGAACAAATCCGAGACAATCAAGAATGGCTATTTCGGTACCATTGGTCTTTTCATAAAATGACGCGGCATAGTCGTCAATCTGCGGATCGATCTGCTCTGTCGTGATGAATATGTAGTTCTGAATCTCCGATTCCGCTCTGGCGATCTTCTGTGCAGCGACATCGACATCGTCAGTCGTAACACGCTTCATCTTCATTTCGTATGCGGTTACGACTTGGTCATCCCCGACAAGACAGATTTCGACGTCACCAAACGCTTTGGTCTGGAAGTCGGCTGCATTGTGAGCTTGGAGCGGCTTTCCCCATTCCCCGATACGGGAACTGGCTGCTTGGTAAGCTGCGGCGACGATCAAGACAGTAAGCCTGCTGGAATTTTTGCAGGCAAGATGCTGTTGAATGAGGGTGACTATTTGCTCTGATGATAGTGGCAAGCCACCTTTGCTCCCTTGCAACTCTTCAATGAGTTGCTCCATACGTTGCCTTTTTTCATTTCGCCACTGAATAAGCAAACGGATAGCGTCAGTTAGTAGAGCCTTCGCAGTAACGCTACCTTTGTGGACTTCATCAAGAAGTCTCAAAGTTGAAGAGTACATTTCTCTGGGCCTTCCAACAATTTCAACGTCCGTTGTGAGTGGATGGTCGATATTCCTAAGGGCAGGTGTAAGGAATGCAGTAGTGGAATTACAGGGAAGATTGTTTTCGGTAATGAAGTGTGTTAAATCACGCTCGTCGTAAGTTCGGCCAGAAAATGAATCATCTGTACCGATCTGTGTATAGGGCTTACGCGGGTCTAAATTCGGTTCGTGTATTTTTGCCAAGAGACACGACATGAGCAATCGAATTCCAGCCCGATTAGAGGTGACCCTGGCAACATATTCCAAGTCTTTTCTGATGACAGGATCAGTGACGTCCTTCTTGGCCAGATCGCCCTCAGCATTTTTCAAAACCTTTTTGAGAATTTTGTCCGGATTCATAAAACTCTTAGAAAAGCATTATTGTATCACCAGATCTAATTTTACTTGGATCGTAATTGGTCCATAACACTTCCTGGCGTCTTCCCTTAGTGGCATGGTTTGTCTTATATGGACCTACTGTCTTGTACCAATGCTGTGAAGGATACAACTCATTCATCAAGTCACAATCGTAATTCGATAGAGCTACTTTGCCTTTAGCCTTATTCAGCACCGAAGCTAGCTCGCGATGTTCATCGTCCGTCATTTCGTATCCATAAGCCTTGCTGTCTCCTCTGGTTTCATGGACATAAGGTGGATCACAATAGTACAAGATGTCCGGTGCATCATAGAGCTTGATGACGTCAATTGCCGGGCGATTCTCAATTTGGACTCTGAGTAGTCGCTCTGCTATTTCCGGCAATGCTTCTACGCCACCAAGCCAGCGACTGATAACACCACTCATACCCCCTCGGGAGGTATTCTTACAGTTAGCCCAGCGCCCAAGACTAGCAGTCTGCGCTAGACCTGTCCGCACTTGTCGAGCCCGGACGTAGAAGCGTCTGGCACGTTCAAGTTCACTTAGTTTGGGATCAATATCGCAAGCGATGGCAAATTCTTCCCGTGAGAAGGGTGTTAAACCGATTGCCTTAACAAGCTTTCCTTTCTGATTACGTAGCACCCTAAAAAAATTGACAACTTCTCCGTCTATGTCGTTGTAAGTTTCGACCATGGCTGGTCGCCTATTTAGCAAAACGGCCGCTGATCCTCCAAATGGTTCACAAAAGTGATGACACTCAGGAAGCAGTGGCAGAAGCCAATCTAAGTGAGAGAATTTGCCGCCATACCATCCAAAAGCTATCAGCTTCCTGCGTCTGCCATTCGTCACAAGCGGTGTTGCAGTCTTGGCAGTTCGCTTCTTCCGAGAGATTACTATCGTGTTTTCTGGTGTCTTTTCCATTTAATGTTCTATCCAAAATAAGCGATTCTCTGACTGAAAGGAAATTTAATTTCAAATAAAAGGAAATCATACTTGATGAGAGCTACTGGTTCAAGGAAAGAACTCAAATAAAACACAGGAAATATGGATCACATCTCGAATTAAAGGGAATTAGAGGCGTCCGGTACTTCTTCTGCTCCCTGGCCTGCTCCAGCGAGATACGAGTCACGGAGATTTTTTTAGAATTTGGTTGATTTTGGGATAAATTTTAGTACAATATATAACTATATTCGTATATCGTATGTAGTATATCGTATGTGGAATGGAGAAATCAAAGAAGTAAAAAGGTAAAAGGGAAAAGGCAAAAATGGAAAAAGACAGAATACAGGAGAAAAGGTGAGCGAATTAGCGAATTGTAGAATTAGTCGTGGATTCCTGCCTGCGCAGGAATGACAAACAACAAATATCTGTGTTCACCCCGTGAGATAGGCAAAGCCGTTATCTCACAGGGTAAATCTGCGTTTATCTGCGGTTTATTTCTTGGTGTTAATTCGTGTGAATTCGTGGTTAATTTGAAAAAACAAAGCCAATCCGTCAGGAACGAATTGCCGGACAGGTTTGATCAAGGCTGTTAGAGTTTATTCGTGTTAATTCGTGGTTAATGGTCTATTTGAAAAAACAAAGCCAATTTTTGAAAGGCCAAAATGATGTAAGCTCACTTAACACAAAGGATTACGATAAATTGGCGTGGTTTGGTAGGCCCAAAAACAAAGCCAATTCAAAGCCAATATCGAGTGTGATGAGGGCTTTTTGCCAATGGTGCAAGAGATTGCCACGGCCCTTCGGGCCTCGCAATGACATCAGTATCTCTACTCCTTTGTGCCTTAATGGCTTTGTGGCTATGATCCTATTTGAAAAAACAAAGCCAATTTGTTAGATTAACTTCAAAAGGTGCAGAACAAGCACCACCAAATGCTCATATTAAAGGTAAACAGAGAATGTCAGAGAAATCGTATAGAAAGGTGGTGAAGTTGTGCTAAGGCTAATATCGATTATTGTAGTTAGCGTGGGGATATCGTCGGCCCAGGCTGTTGAGCCTTTTCGGCTGGTCCTTACCGACGTCGAACAGAACATCTATAAAGAGGCCGCAAATCTGACAAGCAGCGAAACGACGCCGGATTGCCCGGTTGAGTGGTCGGTAAAGAAATATGTCCTGCACGGCGGCAGGCAGGAAGGCGTCGAGGTCATCGAGGTCAATAACGGCAAACTCCGCTTTAATGTCGTGCCGACGCGGGGGATGTCGATTCAGGAGGTATTGATGGGTGATTTGCGTCTCGGCTGGGATTCGCCGGTCAAGGGCCTGGTCCACCCGAAATTCATCAATCTGAACACGCGCCAGGGATTAGGCTGGCTGGAGGGTTTCAACGAGTGGATGGTTCGCTGCGGCCTGGAGTTTTTCGGCGCGCCCGGAACCGATGAATTCATCGACAACACAGGCAATAAAGCAACGATGGACCTGACGCTGCACGGCAAGATTTGCAACACGCCGGCTTCGACCGTGGAAGTTATCATCGAACGCGAGAAGCCCTACCGTATCACGGTACGCGGCCGGGTCGACGAGACTTTACTGCATGGCCCGAAGCTGGATATATTGACCCAGATTTCAACTGTGCCCGGCACCGGCGAATTACAGATTTCTGATACGGTAACTAACCGCAGCGCCATCGAGCAGGAGTTCGGCATCCTTTATCATGGAAATTACGGGCCGCCGCTGATGGAGAAGGGCGCCAGGTTCTTCGGGCCGGTGCGGCAGGTAACGCCGATTAACGAGCACGCGGCAGCAGATGTCTCCGATTATGCCCTCTACCGCGCTGCTAAGGCGGGATTTCCGGAACAGGTTTATTGTTTACAGCTTTGGGCCGACCAGAACGACCGGACGAAAGTAATGCTTCGCAATGCCGCCGGCGATAAAGCCGTATCGATGGCATATTCGGTCAAGGAGCTGCCTTTCTTTACGCTCTGGAAGAATCCGGTCGCAAATGAAGATGGATATGTGACTGGCCTGGAACCGGGGACCGGTTTTCCGCGTAACAGATCGATCGAGCGCAAGTTCGGCCGGGTCCCGAAGCTTGCCCCGCATGAAAGCCGTTCTTTCACAATCGACTTTGCTCTTCACACAGGCGAAAACGAAGTAAATACCTTGGCCGACGAAATCGCACGCATCTGGGCCGGCCGTAAAACTCAGGTTGATACGGCCCCACTTGCCAGCAGCGGGCCAAAGCTGGAAGAGATCATCAAGGCAGCAAAAACCTGGGGCCCGGCTTTCAAGCCGTGGTATGGCAAACCGGCGCCGGATTTCACTTTGACCGATATCGCCGGCAAGGAACATAAGCTAAGCGACTATCGCGGCAAGAATGTTTTGATTGTCTTCTGGGCAACCTGGTGCGGTCCCTGCCTAAGGGAGATACCGGATCTGATCGAATTGCGAAATACAGTCAGCCAGGATGATTTGGCCATACTGGCCATCTCGAATGAGAACCCGAGTGTGGTCAAAAAGTTTGTCGCCCAGGCAAAAATGAATTATACGATCTTGCTCGATCCGGGTATTCTGCCAGGCCCATACAATACTATAAGAGCCATCCCGAGCAGTTTCTTCATTGATTCCGGCGGCAAAATCAAGCTGGGCAGTACCGGCATGGTCTCATTGGATGAAATCAAGGCCATATTCGAGGCCGAATAACAACCAGGACATTGGGGGGGCGCCATGTTGATGAATAATCACAAAAGGGGCCTATACCGAGTTAATCAGTATAGGCCCCATATTAATACTAAACCTGATGTTCTTCCAGCAACTGCTTAGAAGTTCACGTGTCCCGGCATAAACGGGGAACAGCGTTTACATTCATTACGGAGCAGTTCTGATTCGATATAAACTAATATCGTCGATGAACATCTTACCTGTACCGCCGGGCATCGACATATTGCCTTGAGTTCCCAGACCAATCGCAATCCTGTCAACATTGGTCAGGTTGATGCCCTGATCGGCAAATGCCTGCAGCGGAATGACCCATTCCGTCCAGGTTGCGATCGTTGCTGCGGCCGGGTCATCATAAACTACAACGGCTGCCGGGCCGGTACTGTTGGAAATAGCCACATAAAGAGGCTCTGCATCGTTGGTGACTATGCCGATATCCTGGTTCGCCCATTGCGGACCGACCGTACCGACAATCTGGACGTTGGAGAATTTAGCTGTGCAAGCCAAAGCATTGTCATGGCTGGACAGAGCTAATCCAACGTAGACATTCGCATTCATCGAGATGTTCTGCGGTGTAGAATTCGCTACCTGTACCCATGTCGAGCCATTGGCCGAAATGTAAGCCGTAAAGTTGCCGGAGATGCTGCGTTCCAATTTGACCCAATAAGGGGCGGTAATATCCGACTCGGCCGTGTTGTCAACGTTAATATCCGTATCGAGGCGATATTGGAATGAGGCCCCGCTGCCCGGTGTAACACATATTAAGGCGTGTTTCGAGCCGGGTTCCAGAGACTCGCGGATCATCACGCCGGCCTTGGCCCAGACGTGGGTATTATCGACGCTCTCGACCTTAGCGACTATCGAGCCGGTACCGGTGAGCATCTTGTATGCGAAATGGAACTCATCGGCTTCATCCTCGATATCCGCGCCTGAGGCGGTCATCGTGTAAGTGCCGACCGGGCCTTCGACGAAGCTGCCGACAAATGCCGGGTAGCCTCTGAACCAGATAGACAATTCACCGATATCGTAATTCGTCCAGTCACGCGGGGCGGTCAATGTAAATTCCGTCTCCGAATACCTGGCGAAGCCCTGCTTATTGTTGTCATAGGATATCGGCATCGACTTGCCGCCACCATGAACAATAGTCTGTTCGGTGTATGAACTGGTGTTCTCATCGCCTACGGCGGCACCGGTCCCGTTACCGGCAAAGTAAGGCGGAACACCCGGGGAGCCATAGCCAAGGCCATCATGCCAGGAGAACCATAGCTGGTTGTCTTCCGCATCGTAGCTCTCGAAGTTTTCCACGATAAGATGGTCGGCTACCGTAAAGCTCCAGATACCGCCCGTGGTGATAGTCGCGTCCGGATTGATCTCATCGATTCGCCAGTAGTAAGGTCCGGTTGCCCAGTCAAGACTTTCGGTAGGACTATAGCTGGTTCCAGCCTGCTGGCCTCGATAGACGCCCGATGTATCGGAGCTATCGGCGTTCTCCACAGCAGCCAGATCCATCCCGAAGTACACATCATGCCCAGTTGCCTGATCTCCGGGCGACCAGGTCATGGGTAACTTAGCGCCTTCAACATCCACCGTAGCATTCTTACCCGGACTCGGGTTCCACGCAGCTAACGGATCGCCTCTGGTAAGCTCCGCAACCTCGGCTTGTGTCAGTGGCTTATTGTAGAAGCGTGCATCGTCCACCATGCCGACATAAAAGTCACTTGGGCTGGAAGAGTCTGAAGAGTCCCATTCCTGTCCTATTGTCCAGCGTGTTTCCGTGGTAACATCGATGGTGGTCGAAAGTGTGCCTATCTGAACCGCATCTGTGTATATAGTTATTTTTGAACCTTCCTTGACGAACGTTATCATATGCCATTCGTTGTCATTGACAGCAGGGGGAAATTCTGTTGAAGGACCATCATCCACATACACATTACCATTGTCAATGCCAAACAGCAGAACGTGACTACTATCAGTATTAGATCCAAACACCTCTCCTTCCCCTGTCTGGGTGGTTTTAATCCATGCACTGAGGGTAAAATTGTTGCTTGTTAAGTCATCGACTACAGCGTCAATTGAGACATAGCCACCATTGACCAAATTCAGCCCGCCATTCATGACGCCTTCTACCCACTGTGGATTACCACCAAGGGTACCATTATTTTCATGGCCCGACCAGTCAAGAGCGGTGTCTCCGTAACCTTCATCGAACTTCCACCAGCCGATAAGATCGGGATCTGTGATCGTGATTGTGGCCCTTGTCTTGAAACTCCAGACATCGCCCTTAAACGTTTCCCCGCCGCTAAACTCATCGACGCGCCAATAGTAAACCGTGTTTTCCGCAAGAGAGCCGGGATCGTAGGTTTTTGCCGCCTGGGGGGAAGCCCCGGCAGCATCATTCACTTCATCAAAACTTGTGCCGAAGTACACATAGTGCACTTTCGCACCAAAGCCCACTGCCCAACTCAGGATCACATCCTGGGCCTGAAATTTCGCGCCGTCAAATGGGAAGGGATTGTAGGCTATCAATGGAGGAACTGTAAAACTCCAGACATCGCCCTTGTGTTTCGTTGTGCCGTCGGCCTCAACCTCATCCACTCTCCAGTAGTAAGTGGTGCCCGGAACAAGACCGTCCGGATAGGGATATGGAAAGAAACCGATAATATAAAAATCTGTATCCTGATTGCCCTGGAACGTATCGCCTGTGCCATCGTTCACATCGGCAAAATTCTCGCCCAGATAGACATCGTGCGAGGCGGCAGTATCTCCCGCTTCCCATTCGAGGCTCGCCCATGTATCCGAATAGATGGAATCATCGGCCGGATTTGGATTCACGGCCTTAACGAATACAGGCTCGATACCGTTAAACAGGTCCAATATCTGATCTGCCGTCAGAACACCGACATAGAAGCGGGCCTCGTCGACCGCGCCATCGTATTCGTCGCTCGGGCTGCTCGAATCGCTGCTGTCCCATTCCTGCCCGATCGACCAACGTGTTTCATTCAGCACAGAAGCGACGCTTGTTATCGTGCCTACCTCGACACCGTCAGTGTATAAACGTCCGACACCATCTTCCCTGGTGAATGTTATCATATGCCACTGGTTGTCGTTGACGGCAGGGCCAAAATCGTAGGATGGGCCGTCGTCCAGCCATATGTTTCCGCCATATTTGGCGCCGAACTGCAAAACGTGACTGCCGCCGCTATTAGATGCGAACACGTTGCCCTCGTCCGTCTGGGTGGTTTTAATCCACACACTAATCGTAATATCGTCGCTTGTCAGGTCATCGACTATGCCGTCAATGGCGACATAATCACCGGTCCCGTCCAAATCCAGCGCGCCGCCCAGCTTTCCGGCGACCCACGTCGGATTGCCGCCAAGCGTGCCATCATTCCCCAGGCCGGACGAGTCAGCGGCAATGGTTCCTGCGCCTTCGTCAAACTTCCACCAGCCGATAAGCTCGGCCTTTCCAGTTGCATGGGCTATGTTTGTCGAAACCATGCCCAATACTAAAGCCAGAATAGTTAAATAAAACAATTTTCTACACATAATAGTTTTCCTTTCAATGAGAGTTTTAAGATTACAAAAAAACTTTTACCTTAAACAAGACCTATAATGCATGTTTTAAGGACAGTTATTTTAGGATTTGATATGACCTCCTACCTTCAAAAGTTAAGCATTGGCAATTAAGGTAAAAATTTCTCTCCGGAGTACGCTACCCCGGTGGTCTTAACTTGTGATCTAATGCTGTTTTTTTATGCAAAAGAAGCACCTATAACAATGTAAATTCAAGCTGCCGGAAGAATAAAAAAATCCACAGGCTTTACTTATTTTGTTTATATAAGATACATACTGAAAAAGGTACACGTATCACCAAACTTAAATATACCAAATTACCCACCTTTCCGTCAAGAAAAAATCCCCGGAAAATAAGAGCTTTTATAAGCTGCAGGTAATTCACAATTAATCTGAGCAGAAGCTCTATTTTTTCAAAAAAGCTTATAAGATTCCATTTAGACCCAATATTGTGATAAATTATAAATTTCTCACGCGTTCCAAGAGCTTTCTTACGATAATTATGCTGCATAATTGGCTGAAAACGGGCATTATCCGGCATTTCAAATATTAGCTTAACTGCGTATTCTCGTCACGGCATAGAGTTGTCCGGCAATTGCGGCGTGATTGAATTTAGCATGTCTTTGAGGAACACTTATCAAGAGGTGATTTTATGGTCAAAATATTTATAGCAATTTGTAAAAAGGGAAATTACGGAGGACATAAAATTACAGTAGCAATAGGGACAATTGCTATAGGTGTAGGAGTTGTAGAAAAGCGGGCGATGGGATTCGAACCCACGACATTCAGCTTGGGAAGCTGACATTCTACCACTGAATTACGCCCGCGAGTTTTTTATTCCGGCAACCTTAATACGTTTACAACTCTGGTAAATATACACTGATTTGAAGAAATTTACAAGTATTTTTTCGAGAGATTAATTAATCGGGTGCGACCAGATATTCTGGCAGGCGATTTTTCGTTCTTAAATGCTTGCTCTCAAAGCTGGAAATTTCCCTATCGTCATTGCGAGGCCACAGCATGTGGCCATGGCAATCTCTATCCTGCGAACGGTCGAGATTGCTTCGCTTCGCTCGCAATGACAAAGAACACAATCCTTTACACAAGACAAGCTTATGTAGTGCCAGAAAAATTAGCCACACCCTAATTAATCCACAATTGATATTCAGAGATAGTCCGTTTTTATAAAGCGGAAAACATCCCTCATGCCGCCAATAGGGCAACTGGCCACTTGGACCGATAATTACTGCCGGCATATATTTTCACAAGTTCTAAGCATAGCAGAGCGATAAAGCTCAGATCGATGCTTTAATGCAAAGAGAAATGGCCGAAGTGTGGCTAAAGTCGCCGTTCAGATTTTACGAATATGTATTACGAGATTAATTAATGCCTCAAGCTTAGATGGAGGGTTCCATAATGGCGGGATTTAAAACACTGTCCACGAAGGGACGGAACATACACAGTATGATTCCGGCCATATTCTGCGTTTCACTTGTACTTTCCGTGGGCATTGGTAGTGCGTGGGCGACGCCGGTAGAGAGGTCTTATTCATGCGGTTCGCTTCGATCCATGGCAAGAGTTTACATGGCCTCGGGCGGCTATGAAAAGGCCAAGCCTTTTTTGGAAAAGGCGCTTAATCTGGCAAAGGAAACGAACGCTTCCGATTCCGAAGTGAGCGCATGTATGCTTGACCTGGCTTATCTTTACAAGAACCAGGGCAGGCTGGCAGAGGCCGAGACAACGTGCCTGTCGGGTTTGGAGCTGCAGGAAAAAGCGTATAGCCAAAGCCACCCCTATGTAGCGTACACGTTGAGAATTCTGAGCGAAATTTACCGGAGGCAGGCCCGATACCAGGAAGCTGTGGACACCCTGGAGCGGGCAATAACTATTGTGCGGGGATTTAGTCTCGAAGATGATCAGGAGCTTGCACCGTTTAAGGTTGATATGGCCCGCCTGCTCACCGCACAGGGTGACTATGTAAAGGCCGAATCTTATTTTAAGAATGCGATAGCTTCGATCGAAAACAGCTACGGGCCTAATCACCTTTATACAACAAGGGTGCTCTGCAGCATGGCGGCACTATATGTTCTGCAGCAGCGGTATGCCGAAGCAGAAGAATTGATTTCCAGAGTGCTGCCGATACAGGAAAGGGTCTATGGCCCGGATCATCATTTTCTCGTACCGGTCTGGCTGGTAAAGTCAAGTATATACGAGGCTGGAGGAGATTTGGTTAATACAAAAGTGCTTCTCGAAAAATCTTTGGATTCGATTGAGAATATCGCCGGTTCCGGGCATGCGGTTGAATGTGATGTATTAAGCCGGTTGGGGGAATTGTATATTTTGAGCAAAGAATACACAAAGGCCGAGGATGTTCTGCAAAAAGCGCTGAAAGTCCTGGAAAGCTCGAAGGGTACTGGTACTGATCGTACAGCAATTGCACTTAACAGCCTGGCAAAGGTATATATAAGTCAGGGTAAATACTCCGAGGCACAAAGCCTGTGCGGCAGGGCATTGGAGATACTCGAGAATATTTTTGACGAGTATCACCCGTATGTCGCCGATGTGCTGGAGACACAGGTTCAGTTGAATCGCGAGACTGGAAACATGACGGAGGCGGCAAGTCTCGAGCAGCGTGCCGAAGAAATCCGTGTGCGTAAAAGAGCGGTTTATGCTCCGATTGCAAGAGCTATCGAATGAGAATATTATCGTCTCTTAAAAAAAAGTCGCCGTCAGGGAGGGTTGGAAAGTCCCTGACGGCAAACTTAAACTTCGTAAATTAGGATATTAACCTGCTTTTTTATCCTCCAAGAGCAGCTAAACTTGCCGCAATGAAGGTAGCGACGCCGACATTCTGGCCCTGAGCCAATTGACCGACATATTTATCTGTAACAAGTTGTACTGATTCTATTGCCGAAAAACCCATTTCGCTGCTCAAGATGCCAACATACGTCGCAAGAGCGTCAAGGTATTCGTCGGCTACAGCATAATAGCTGTCTTCGTCAGTGTTGCGTGTTATTGCGTCAGCAATTGATGCCATCTGCTCTTCGGTCGGCGGTGCAGTGCTCGATGCGAACTCATTTATTACCTGTGCCAGAGCTGCTATATGAGTGCCATCGGCATCCTGCAGGATTTTAGCTGCATTCTTAAGCCCTTCACAAGCATCGCACGGCT